>Ga0209257_1000109_pt1 | contig 239439 bp, 220 predicted proteins | sample AraplaCvi_mCL_r2_FD_184277 | JGI IMG/M metagenome (GOLD analysis project Ga0209257, IMG submission 184277) | Arabidopsis root microbial communities from North Carolina, USA - plate scrape MF_Cvi_mCL_r2 (SPAdes) (version 2) | ecosystem: Host-associated > Plants > Roots > Endosphere | place... | reverse complement strand
TTCACGCGCACCAAGTTCGGCGCCAACAGCGTGGCCGAATTCCTCACCAAGAACGGCATCGAGGCGATGGCGCTGCACGGCAACAAGAGCCAGAGCGCCCGCACGCAGGCGCTGGCCGGCTTCAAGACCGGCGACATCCGTGCGCTGGTGGCCACCGACATCGCGGCGCGCGGCATCGACATCGACGAACTGCCGCACGTCGTGAACTACGAGATTCCGAACGTCAGCGAAGACTACGTGCACCGCATCGGCCGCACCGGCCGTGCCGGTTCGAGCGGCGAGGCCGTGAGCTTCGTGTGCCTGGACGAAGAAGGCTTCATGCAGGAAATCGAACGCTTCACGAAGCAGACGATTCCCGTGCAGATCGTCGAGGGCTTCGGCCCCGAAGAAGGTGAACGCGCCGAGCCGATCGCCATGGGCCGCCAGACGATCTGGGGCGGCGCCGGCCGTCCGCCGAGCCGCGACGTGATGCAGGCGGCCGCCAAGGCTGCCCGCACCGAGATGCTGCAGCGCATCCGCGAGAACAAGGCCGGCCAGGGCGGCGGCGAGCGCGCAGGCGGTGGTGGCGGCGGAAACGGTGGCGGTCAACGCCGCGGTGGTGGCGGCCAGGGTGGCGGTCAAGGCCGCAACGCCAACGGCGGCGGCCAAGGCCAGGGTCAAGGCCCGCGCGGCCAGGGTGCTCGCGCACCGCAGGGCCGTGGCCCGCAAGGTCCGGCACGTGCGCCGCACCATGCACCGCATCAGCAACAGGCTCATCAGCCACATGACGAGCGCCAGCCGCGCCATCACGGCAACAGCCACAGCCCGACCCAGGCCAACCAGGTCGCGCACCTGCGCGCCGAAGCGGTCGCAGGCGGCGCCGGCCAGCCGGATCCGTTGCGCACGAGCGTCGACCACATGGGTGGCGGACGTGGTCGCGGTCGCCCGGGTGGTGGCGGCTACGGCGGCAACCGTTCGGGCGGCGGTGGCCGTTCGGGTGGTGGCGGCGGCTATGGTGGCGGTGGCCGCTCGGGCGGCGGCGGTGGTGGCCGTTCGTTCGGTCGCTGACATCCACGGGCAAGGACATACCTGCCCTTAGACGAAAGGGCACCTCGGGCAAGCCGTTCGCTTAATCTGTTGAAATTTTGCAGGTTTTCGACCTGATGCAATCGGGCCTCTTCGGAGGCCCGATCCCTTTTTTGGAGCTGGCTGCCACGGATGTCAGCGGCACGGTCAAGACCTTCATATTGCGGCCATGCACCGGCCACGCACCATGATCTACGCACTGGCGACAGCCGAAGAGCTGATGGCCGAGTTCGGGAAAATGCTCATGCGCACGCGGTCAATTGGCGGGCTCAGCGTCGACGATCAGGCCAAAGGCCAGCCAGTCAAGCGTCGAGGAGATCGAGAGGATCGAGTCAGAGCAAAGCGGCGATCTCGTGACGCTGTTGCGGATCGCTCAGGCTCTACGATTCGCCGACGCTCTCATGGAGGTACTCAAGCCACCGCTCGCCAGCTTGGATGAGATCGAGCGGAGGAAGAGTTGATCCAAGCCGAGGGCGAACGGTGAGCCAGTTCGCTCAGCGAGCCTTCCGCCTGAGGCGGCTCAGTGGCGCCAGAGACTGGTCGCCAACGCGCCAAGCGAGAACCACCATACCCAGCCGAGGCGACCGTTGAGCGCGGCGAGCGACTGCTTCAATTGCTCCAAGGTTTGGCCCGAACTGGGCTGGGCCAACATTTCCGACAAGGCCAAGACATCAGCCTTGGTCGCCGGCTCGTCGCTGGCCTCCAACTCGGGCTGGTGGTCGTCCTCGTCCTTGAACCAATCTGGATGCTTCTCCGACAGGTCCGTCCGGATGCCATTGAAGATGTTGGCCGCCAGCAGGTCCGAATGCTTGTCGGCGTGGACCACGGCCCATGCGATGGTCTTCAAGGCACCCCGTCCCGCCTGCGTTCGCCAAATCTTGTGGTTGTGCATGGCTTGGTTGAACACAAGCTCTCCATCCCGCTCGTAGGCGGCCGAAAGCTGCTCGGGTTTGATGTCCCCATCCGCGTATGCGGCGGATCGGAGAGCCGGATCGTCGCTGGCCAGCAGGATCGGCAGGAGCTTTGAGTCCTTAGAAAGGGCAAGGCGGGCCAAGCCCTTGCGGACCCCTTGATGGCCGGAAAGCCAGCCCCCCATGATGTCCTTGGCCTCCCTCGCAACGGCATCGGCGTCCGAGGGGTCAACATGCCAGCGGGCGGCCAGCTCCAATGGTTTTTTGATGGAGAAGGCGTCGGTCTCCAAGCGGTCATAGAGGTAGTTCAGAGCCGCGGCCCAGCGAACGGTGGGCTCCACCCGCTCGGCGAGGGTCCATGCGGCGTTGAACACGGCCCCGTAGCTGTATTCGGCATAGCCGTCCATGAAGTCGTCATCGTAGGGCCGCCGCATCCGCTCGTTGCGATGGAGAGTGACCACGATCATCGCGAGCCGGTCGTCAGGGATTTGGTCCCATGGCTTCTTGCCTTCCAGCAAGTCCCGCAGGAATGAGTCGTCGAGGTTGTGGTTCTCGAACAGAGCTGACAGCTCTTCGCTTGGCGACGCGATCAGCCATGCGACCGTTTGCTCCTCGTCGTCAAACAGAGCGACGGGGAACTTCGAAAAGTTCTCGCCGCCCACGACGATGTTGGACAGCACGGCAAGCCGTGAGGCTCCCGATGGCTCGCCGGAGGTGAACAAGGGTTTCGACGTCGCGATGAAGCGGGCATGCTTGGCCAATGCTAGGTTGATCGCCGGGTCGTCACGCGCGAGCAGCGCCGCCTCGATGTCCTCATCCACTTCGTCGCTGCGCCACTCGTCCTTGGACTGAGAGGCCCGCTTCTTCAAAAACGCGACGAGTGCGTCTGGCGACATCGCCATCAACTCGGCCTGCTTGATGATGCCTTTATAGCTCTTGTAGCTCCCCATGCCGTCCCCTTTTCGGTGTCGAGAGCAAACATACTACACGGAGGCAAATCCATCATGGGCAATCGCCGATTGCCTACTAAGAAGCACCAACCCGCCCCCCTGCACGCCCCGGGGTCGGGCTCGCGCGATGGCGAACTACTGAGGCTCAATGCGAACCGTGATCAATATGACCTATTCACATATCGGGTAGAGAAAGTGCTTACCGCCAGCGCGTCAATACAGTCCAACTATTACATCCTGGCCCGATTGGGTTTTTAAAGCAATGAAGATATGGGATGCGGAAAAATGGAGAGATAGTGTCTAGGCAAGCGAGAAGGCGACGGACGGGAAGCCATTTATCAGCCCAAGGTCGTCATGGGGCTGGAATCCGCTGATGAGCTCTTGTGCTCCTCGCGTGATATGAAGGATGAAATCAATTAGTCAAAGCGCTTAACTCTGTCGAACACTATTCGCTTTGCTCGTGAGCTTAGTGTCCGGAGTTTTAGGTTTTTTCTTTGGCTCCAAAGACCACTTCAAACAGCAGAAATGACATTAGTGGTTAGCGGCACAGCAATGCGATTGAACCGCGACTAATGCCAAGCGCCGCCATGGCGCACCCCGTGATCCGCATCAGCTTCATACATTCCGCGCTGGGCGGCTCCCTGAATTTGCTTTGTTCGACTCTATCGTTGCAGGAACGACGTTTCAGTCGGCAATCGTGACCCGGGCCACAATCGTTGCCGCCATGCAATACATCCCACCCAACTACGCCACCCTCTTCGTAGCCACCTGCAACCTCCTCAATCTAGCGGCACCGAACCGCGTGTACTACGAGAACCAGGACGCCTACACCGAGCGCGAGTACGAACGAAAGATCGACTGGACCGGCGAGCGCTTCCATGCGCTCAATGCCGACGTGCTGGCGGTGCAGGAAGTGTGGGACGAGTCGGCGCTCAAGGCCTGCATCGCGCGCAGCGGCCTGCGCTACGACTTCGTCTCGGTGCCGGGCGCCGAGAACACGCCACCGCACACCGGCGCGCAAGGCACGCCGCGCGTGGGCATCGCGACGCGGCTGAAGGTGGACGAGCTTCGCTCCTTCGTCGACTTCCCTCCGGGCTTCGGCGTCGAGGTGCCGGGCCTGGGCCCTCACACGCGCTTCGAGCGGCCTCCCCTGCTCGCCACGGTGCGCATGAAACACGGCCAGCAGGTGCATGTGCTCGCGGTGCACCTGAAGTCCAAGCGGCCGAAGTTCCTGCAGGACGCCCAAGGCAACCCGCTCGAAGACCGGGACGACCGCAAGGTGGGCGTGATGGCGTCGCTGCGCTCGCTGCTGATGCGCGGCGCGGAAGCCGCGGCCCTGCGCTGCATCGTCATCGACCTGCTGCAGGACACGAACGTGCCGCTCGTGGTGATGGGCGACTTCAACGACAACCCGCACAGCGTGACGACGCAGCTCGTGGCCGCCACTTCCGAGGTCGCCTACGACAAGGCCGCGCGCGACGTGGCCCTGTTCAACGCCTACGAGATGCAGGGTGAATCAGCACTCAAGAAGGACGTGGCGTACTCACACATCCACCAGGGCTTTCCGGATGTGCTCGATCAGATATTCGTGAGCGAGGAATTCGTCGCCACCAGCCACCACAGCCTGGGCGACGTGCGGCGGGTCGACTATTTCAACGACCACCTGCACGAAGGGCGCGACCGCTCGCGCTCCGACCACGGCTTCGTGCGCGCCCTCCTGCGGCTGCGCACGGCCTGAGGATCAGCCCATGCGCCGACCGGTCTGCCGGTCGAACAGGTGCACGTTCTCGGCCTCGATGGCCAGCCGCACCATTTCGTCGGGTCCGGCATCGACGCGGCCATGCACCGCCAGCACCAGCTTTTCCTCGCCGACCTGCACCAGCAGTTCGGTCTCCGCGCCGGTGGGCTCGACCACGATCACCTTCGCTTCGACGCTGCGCGGGCCGCCGCCGAGCGTCATGTCGCCGGGCCGGATGCCGTAGTGCACCGGCTGGCCGTCAGGGGCCGAGGTGCCGGCCGGCACCGGCCAGCGCGCGCCTTGCGATTCGACCCAGCAGTCGCCGCCGGCGCGCCGCACCGTGCCTTCGATGACGTTCATCGACGGCGAGCCGATGAACTGCGCGACGAACAGGTTGTCGGGGCGGTCGTACAGCTCCAGCGGCGTGCCGATCTGCTCGATGATGCCGTCGTGCATCACCACGATGCGGTCGGCCATGGTCATGGCCTCGATCTGGTCGTGCGTCACGTAGACGGTGGTGGTCTTCAGGCGCTGGTGCAGCGCCTTGATTTCGGCGCGCATCGCCACGCGCAGCTTGGCGTCGAGGTTGGACAGCGGCTCGTCGAACAAGAACACCTTCGGGTCGCGCACGATGGCACGGCCCATGGCCACGCGCTGGCGCTGGCCGCCCGAGAGCTCGCGCGGATAGCGGCCCAGCAATGCGTCGAGGTTGAGGATCTTCGCGGCCCGCGCCACGCGCTCGTCGGTCACCGATTTCTCGGCGTTGCGCAGCCGCAGGCTGAAGCCCATGTTCTCGCCCACGGTCATGTGCGGATAGAGCGCGTAGCTCTGGAACACCATGGCGATGTCGCGGTCCTTCGACTCGAGGTCGTTGACCACGCGGCCGTCGATGACGATCTCGCCGCCGCTGATGTCTTCCAGACCCGCGAGCATGCGCAGCAGCGTCGACTTGCCGCAGCCCGAGGGGCCGACCAGCACGACGAATTCGCCGTCGGTGATGTCGAAGCCCAGGCCCTTGATGATCTGGACCTTGCCGAAGGATTTCTGGATATTGCGAAAGGTTACGGATGCCATTTGTGATTCCTGGATTCGCTCAGCTCTTGACGGCGCCGGCAGTAAGACCACCGACCATGTAGCGTTTGAATGCGTAGTAGATGGCCGCAGGCGGCAACGCATAGATGAGGCCGGTGGCCATCAGCAGCTCCCATGGCGAATCGTCCGCCGAGAGGAAGTTACCGAGCGCGACGGCAAGCGTCACGCTTCTGTCGTTCGACAGCAGCAGGAAGGCGTAGAGGTATTCGTTCCACGCCAGCAGCAGCGAATAGGTGCCCACCGCCACCAGCGACGGCACCATCAGCGGCAGGTACACGAGGCGGAACAACTGCAGCGGCGAGGCGCCGTCCATGCGCGCGGCTTCGTCGAGCTCGTAGGGCAGCTTGTCCGACGCCTGCTTCAGCACCCAGATGCAGTACGGCGAGGCGATGGTCACCATCGCAAGAATCAGCGCCCACTGGCTGTTGAGCAGCCCGTAGTTGCCCATGGTCTTGTACATGGGCACCGCGAGGAATGCCGCCGGGATGAAGTACGTGAACAGCGCCAGGTTCATCACCGTGCGCCCGCCACGCACACGCAGCCGGCTGATGGCGAATGCGGCCGTGGTCGCCACGAACAACGTGAGCACGCCCACCGACAGTGCGATCAGCAGCGAGTTCCACAGCTGCAGCCAGAAGTGGTCGAGGTAGAAATGCTTCTGCTGGAACACGATGCGGAAGTTGTCCAGCGTCGGGTTCTTGGGCCACAGGTGGCCCGAGGTCGCGGAGTCCTTCGACGAGATCGCGAACAGCACCATGTGGTAGACCGGGATCAGCGTCCACAGCAGCACAGGTATGCCGATGAGCAGGAGCCGGGCTTCGGTGAGCACGGCTTTCGGAGTCCAGCGCTTCATTTCGAAAGCCTCTTCATCATGAAGTACACGAGGGGCAGCACGAGCGGCAAGGCCACCACGATGGAAGCCATCGACAGGTCGACCTGATCGAGGCGCAGGTAGCGGATGCCCAGCGTGGCGAGCACGTGCGTCAGGTCGGCGGGGCCGCCACCGGTCAGCAGGTAGACGCTGTTGAAGTCGCCCAGCGTCCAGATCATCGAGAGGATGGTCGAGGTGATGTAGAGCGTCTTCAGTGCCGGCCAGCTCACGAAGCGGAACTTCTGCCACGACGAGGCGCCGTCGACAGAGGCCGCTTCGTATTGTTCGGATGGAATGGCCAGCCGCCCCGCCACCAGGATCAGCGTCCAGAACGGCAGCGACTTCCACACATGCACAACCATCGCGAAGGCCAATGCCAGCGCGGGGTCGTTGAGCCAGTTGGGCCCGTCTGCGCCGGTCAGGCGGAAGATGGTGCTGTTGATCACGCCCCACTCCGGGTTCAGCATGAAGCGGATCGACAGGATGGTCGGAATCGATGGCATCGCCCAGGGCAGGATGAAGATCGCCGAGACGATCTTGATCCACCAGCGCGATGTCACGAAGAAGCCCGAGAGCACCAGTGCCACGAGCATCTTGAGGTTGATCGCCACGATCAGGAAGATGGCCGTGTTGATCACCGAGCGGAAGAAGATCGGGTCTTCGACCAGCTTCACGTAGCTTTGCGGATGGCGGGCGAGCCAGAGGCCATAGCCCACCGGGTACAGCACGAACACCACGAACACCAGCAGGTAGGGCACGACCATGACCGCGCCCCAGAACTGCCAGCGCGCATGCCGCGCTCCGGGATTGACGACAGGCGTCGGGGTCGACGCGGCGGCGGTGGCAGTGGCGCTCATGGCATGCAGCTGCTGGTGATTGCGGGTGTCGCGTGTGCGCCGCTTACTGCGCCGCCACCGTCTTGATGCGCGCGATCATCTCGTCCACGGCCTTGTCCACCGGCACCTTGTCGGTGACGACGCGGCTCATGGCCTTGGCCCAGACGTTCTCGTTGTTCAGCACGGTGAACTTGTAGTTCTTGGTGAACTCGAAGGTCACGGTGCCGGCGGCGTACTGGTTGTAGACCGAGAGGCGGTGCGGATCGGCCTTCCAGAAGTCGCGCTGCTGCGCGGCCTTGGTGACCGGGAACCAGCGGCCCAGCGAGCCTTCGACGTACGGCGTCAGGTTTTCTTCCTGCATCAGGAAGGAGACGAACTCCTTGGCGCGCGCCTTGTTCTTCGCGTCCTTGAACACCACGCCGGTCTTCACGGCGGTGCGGTAGACCATCTTGCTGCCGTCAGGCTTGCTCGGGAAACCCGCCGTGCGGATGCGCTCGGTGTAGTTCTTGCGCGCTTCCTCGCGCTGCTCGGGCGTGAGCGAGGCGTTGTCCGAATCGTCGAGCCACTTGGCGGCGATGGAGATGGTCGCGTTGTGCGTCATCAGCGTCGTCTTGTTGTGGAACGCGACGTTGTTGTCCGGGTCCTTCCAGCTCGTCGACGACGGCGGCGTGCAGCCCTTGATGTAGGGCGTGGTGTAGTCGGTCAGCGCGCCGATCAGGCCGGTGCGCACCTTCGGGTCGTCGACCAGCAGCTTGCCGTTGTCGTCCACCAGCTTGACGTTGTAGGCGTCCATGAAGGTCAGGAACGAATAGAACGAGTCGCTCGAATCCACGCCCATCGGCATGCCGATGCCGAAAGTGCGCTTGCCGCTCTTCTGGCGGCTGGCGGTCTGCGCCTTCTCGCACCAGAACGTCCAGTACTCCTTCCAGGTGGTCGGGATGTCCGACTCCTTGAGGCCCGCCTCCGCCAGCATGTCGCGCCAGTACTCGATGTGCATCGTCTGCTGCTTGATCGGGAAGGCGTAGTAGGCCTTGCTCTTGGTCTGGTCGTTGTAGAGGTAGGTGGTCTCGATCGTGTTGGGCGCGAAGCGGTCCTTCATGGGCGTGAGCACGCTGCTGATGTCTTCGAGCTTGCCGTCGAAGGCCCACTTGCCGGTGACCTGGAAGTCGTACACGTCGGCATAGGCCACGTCGGGCGGGCTGCCCGAGTCGAGCGCGGACACGGTCTTGGGGATCATGTCCTGGATCGGGTACTGCGACAGTTCGATCTTGACGTTCTTGTTCTTCTCCTCGAACTTCTTGATGGCGGCGAACAGCGCGTCGTCCTCCGCCTTGTAGAAGCCCTTGACCCACCAGACGGTGAGTTTTTCCTGCGCGGCAGCGTGGCCTGCCGACAGCAGGCCCAACGCGACCAGCGTCGGCGCGATCAGCGACTTGACGAGTTTCATGGTTGATGTCTCCTTCTCTTCTTCGGTGGAATTTGCTCGGGGCGCGAGCGTAGGGTGAAAGAACCGGATGCGAACTGCGGACAAACGCGTAGACAGCGCAGGGCGGCTAGCTGGCCTTGAGCCTGGGCGGCGGCCGGCTCAGGCGCGGCAATCGCCGGCGCGAGCCCAGCACGTCCTCGATGTCCTGGCGCGCGCCGTCGATGAGGCGGATGATCGCGCGCTCGGCCCCGGACGGGTCGTGCGCGATCACCGCGTCGATCACCGCGCGGTGCAGCGGTAGCGAAAGCGCGGGCCCGTCGGGCTTGGCGGTCGAAATCTCGAAGCTGGTGCGCAGCAGCGCGTTGAGCACCTTGCTCATCTGCGCCAGCATGCGGTTGCCTGCGGCACTCAGCAGGCCGTTGTGGAAGCGCAGGTCGAAGGTGACGTAGTCACCGCCGTTCTCCACGGCCTCTTTCATGCCGGCGAAGGCGGTCTCTATTTCCTCGATGTCCTTGGCCGTGGCCCGCTCGGCCGCGAGCCTGACGGCCGCCGGCTCCACCACGCGGCGCAGGTCCTGCAGGTCGCGCAGGAACTCGGGCGTGAGCCCCGCGCGAGCCTGCCAGGTGATGACGTCGGGGTCGAACCAGTTCCACTTGTCCTGGGGCAGCACGCGCGTGCCGACCTTCGGCCCCGTGACGATCAGGCCCTTGGCCGCCAGCGACTTGATGGCCTCGCGCACCACGGTCCGGCTCACGCCGAGTTCCTCGCCGAGCACGGGCTCGGAGGGGATCGACGCACCGATCGCATAGCGTCCCGACACCACGGCTTCACCGAGCAGTTCGAGCGTGCGACCGTGGATGTTCTTGATCATGTGTGATGCGAAATTCGGTATCTCGACGCTCGAAAACACCAAGGGTCCGGCGTGTTGGCCGCGCTTATCATATGATGATTGAAAGCCCGGATCGGCAGGACAAACCCTGAGAGTTCTGCCTCTTATTTCGACAACAAAGAGAGACACTCCATGAGCACCGCCCCCAAGAAAAAACCCGGTGAACTTCGCAGCCAGCAATGGTTCGGCCGCAACGACCGCGACGGCTTCATCTACCGCAGCTGGATGAAAGGCAAGGGCCTGCCGCACGACCAGTTCGACGGCCGCCCGGTCATCGGCATCTGCAACACCTTCAGCGAACTGACGCCCTGCAACTCGCACTTCCGCACGCTGGCCGAGCAAGTGAAGATCGGTGTGTACGAAGCGGGCGGCTTCCCGCTCGAGTTCCCCGTGATGTCGCTCGGCGAAACGCTGCTGCGCCCCACCGCCATGCTGTACCGCAACCTCGCGAGCATGGACGTCGAAGAAAGCATCCGTGGCAATCCGCTCGACGGCGTGGTGCTGCTCATGGGCTGCGACAAGACCACGCCCGCACTGATGATGGGCGCGGCCAGCGTCGACCTGCCGACCATCGGCGTGTCGGGTGGCCCGATGCTCTCCGGCAAGTGGCGCGGCCAGGAGCTGGGCTCGGGCACCGGCGTATGGCAGATGAGCGAGCAGGTGCGCGCCGGCACGCTCAAGCTGCAGGAATTCTTCGAGGCCGAGAGTTGCATGCACCGCAGCCACGGCCACTGCATGACGATGGGCACCGCCAGCACCATGGCCAGCATGGTCGAGTCGCTGGGCATCGGCCTGCCGGGCAACGCGGCCTATCCCGCCGTGGACGGCCGTCGCAACGTCCTCGCGCGCCAGGCGGGCCGGCGCATCGTCGACATGGTGCATGAAGACATGAACATGTCGAAGATCCTCACGCGACAGGCCATCGAGAACGCCATCAAGGTGAACGCGGCCATCGGCGGATCGACCAACCTCGTGATCCACCTGCTGGCCATCGCGGGGCGCATCGGCGTGGACCTCACGCTCGACGACTTCGACCGCCTCGCCTCCGAGCTGCCCTGCCTCGTGAACCTGCAGCCCTCGGGCCAGTTCCTGATGGAAGACTTCTGCTACGCGGGCGGCCTGCCGGTGGTCATCAAGGAGATCGCCGATCACCTTCACAAGGACATCCTCACCGTCACCGGCCAGAGCGTGTGGGAGAACGTGAAGGACGCCGAGAACTACGGCCCGCAGGTCATTCGCACGCTGGCCGAGCCCTTCAAGGAGAAGGCCGGCATCTGCGTGCTGCGCGGCAACCTCGCACCCAACGGCGCCATCATCAAGCCCAGCGCGGCCACGCCCGAACTGCTGGTGCACAAGGGCCGCGCGGTGGTGTTCGAAAGCGCCGAAGACCTGCACAAGCGCATCGACGACGAGAACCTCGACATCGACGAGCACTGCATCATGGTGCTCAAGAACTGCGGCCCCAAGGGCTACCCCGGCATGGCCGAGGCCGGCAACATGCCGCTGCCGCCGAAGGTGCTGCGCAAGGGCATCACCGACATGGTGCGCATCAGCGATGCGCGCATGAGCGGCACGGCCTACGGCACCGTGGTGCTGCATACTGCGCCCGAAGCCGCAGCCGGTGGTCCGCTGGCGCTGGTACAGGACGGCGACATCGTCGAGCTCGACGTGCCGAACCGCAAATTGCATCTGCATGTGAGCGACGAAGAGCTGGCGAAGCGCCGCGAGAAATGGGTCGCGCCCAAGGCGCCGCTGGACTCGGGGTACTGGAAGCTCTATGTCGACACGGTGCTGCAGGCTGACCAGGGGGCGGACCTGGGCTTTCTGTGTGGTCGCCGTGGGGCTTTTGTGCCGCGCGACAATCACTAGGATCGAGGGCTGACGGTTCGGGGTGCGCTCACGCCGACGGGGTACCTTGCTCCGCGAATGTCCCCCGCCCTTCGGGCTCCTCCTTTATTTCGCTGCGCAAGGCACCCCGCCGTCGTGATCGTTCAGAGCACTTGTTGATCGGCCAGCACAAGAGCAGCGCTTGTTGTGCACAGGGCATCGGGTGCTCCCCGCAGCGAAATAAAGGAGGAGGCCGCAGGCCGGGGGACATTCGCGGAGGGGAGTACCCGGTGCCCTGTGTACGCACCCCGAAACAAATCCTCAAACCGCAGGCGACAGACATGACAAGACTGATAGCCATCGACTGGGGCACAAGCTCGCTGCGCGGTGCCTTGCTGGACGCCCACGGCAAGGTACTGGAAGAGCGCAGCGATGCGCGCGGCATCCTCACGGTGCCCGAGGACGGCTTTCCCGCCGTCTTCGAGTCGCTGTTCGGCGACTGGATGCGCCTGGAAGGCGCGCGCTGCCTGATCTCCGGCATGGCCGGAAGCAAGCAGGGCTGGGTGGAAGCGCCCTACTGCGCCTGCCCCGCCGGCCGCGTCGAGGTGGGCCGCAGGATCATCGACATCGACGCCCTCCCCGGTGCCAGCATCGCGATCGTGCCGGGCCTGAGCGACGAGCACGACGGCGTGCCCGACGTGATGCGCGGCGAAGAGGTGCAGATCTTCGGCGCGATGTCGATCACCGGCCTGGACGACGGCGTCTTCGTGCTGCCCGGCACGCACAACAAATGGGTCACGGTCAAGAAGGGCCGCGTCGCGGGTTTCCGCACCTACATGACGGGCGAGTTCTACGCGCTGCTGAGCCAGCATTCGATCCTGGCGCGCACGCTCGACGCGTCGGCGCCGCTCGACGAGGCCTCTTTCCTCGAAGGCGTGACCTGCTCGGAAAACGGCCACGGCCTGCTGCACAACGCCTTCGGCACGCGCACGCTGGCGCTGTTCGAACGCATGCCGAAGCAGGAGCTGTCGAGCTATCTCTCGGGCCTGCTGATCGGCGAGGAACTGCGCACGCAGTCGCTGCAGGCCGCCGGCGAGGTGATCCTCATCGGCTCGTCCGCCCTCACCCAGCGCTATGCACTGGCCCTGCGCGCCACCGGCGTCGCCACGCGCACGCTGGGGGCCGAAGCCACCTGGGCCGGACTGCACGCGCTGTCCGGTTTTCTCGACACCGACAGAACCTCCACATGACCACGCCCCTCGAAAAATTCCATGCCGCGATGCGCGAGCTGCCACTGGTGGCGATCCTGCGCGGCCTCACGCCCGCCGAAGCTGCCGACATCGGCGACGCCATCGTCGAGCCCGGCTTCCGGCTGCTCGAGGTGCCGCTCAATTCGCCGCAGCCGCTGGAGAGCATTGCGCTGATGCGCAAGCGCTTTCCGCAGGCGCTGGTCGGCGCCGGCACGGTGCTCGGCGCACAGCAGGTGCGCGAGGTGCACGCAGCCGGCGGCGAGCTGATCGTCTCGCCCAACTTCAATGCCGAGGTCATCGCCGAGGCGGCGCGGCTCGGCATGGTGTGCCTGCCGGGCGTCATGACGCCGACCGAGGCCTTCGGCGCGCTCGCGGCCGGCGCCACCGGGCTCAAGCTGTTCCCGGCCGAACTGGCCTCGCCGGCCGTGGTGAAGGCGCTGCTCGCCGTGCTGCCGGCCGGCACGCCCGTGATGCCCGTGGGCGGCATCACGCCCGCGAACATGGCCGAATGGCGTGCGGGGGGGGCGGCCGGGTTCGGCATCGGCTCCGCGCTCTACAAGCCCGGCAAGCAGGCCGCGGCGGTGTGCGACGATGCGAAGAAATTCATCGCGGCCTGGGCGGGATTGATCCAGGCCTGATCCAGGACGCAACCCAAGAACAAGGAGCCCCCTCGATGTCCGCCGATGCCGCCTACGCCAGCCCCGCCGTCAGCAAGCTGCGCGAAGACCTCGCCCTGGCCTTGCGCGCCGCCGCCCACCACGGGTTGTCCGAAGGCGTCTGCAACCACTTCAGCGTGATGCTGCCGGGCGCGCAGGACCGCTACCTCATCAATCCGCGCGGGCTGCACTGGAGCGAGATCGGTCCCGACGACATCGTGCTGATCGACGTGCACGGCGAGGTGCTCGCGGGCCGCCATCGCGTGGAGCCCACCGCCCTCTTCATCCATGGCGCGGTGCACCGGCTCACGGGCCATGCGGTCGTGATGCACTGCCACATGCCGTACGCCACCGCACTCACGATCACGGTCGACCGCGCCCTCGATCCGACCGCGAGCCAGAACGCGATGCGCTACATGAACCGCATCGCCATCGACGCCGAATACAACGGCCTCGCGCTCGACGACGCCGAGGGCGAGCGCATCGCCCGCGCGATGGCCGGCAAGGACGTGGCCTTTCTCGCGAACCACGGCGTGATCGTCGCAGGCGGCACCATCGCCCATGCCTACGACGACCTCTACTACCTGGAGCGCGCCTGCCTGCACCAGGTGATCGCACAATCGACCGGCCGTCCGCTGGTGCCGGTCGACGCGAAGCTGGCCGCGCACGTGGCGGCGCAGATCCAGGGCGAGCGCGAGCAGTCGGACCTGTTCTTCGAGGCCCTGCGGCGCATGCTGCCCGCCCCGCGCGGCTGAGCATCCGGCCGATACGGCCAATGGCCTGTCCGCGGGGCGTGTTCCGCGGTGCAAAGCCATTCACAATTGTGTCTTGACCGCGCTGCGCCCTGCGCGCACGGGCTTACAGCTCTTCATCCGATTTCGCTCCAGCCTTACAACAACTTCACACGGGGCCGCGAGGATGAGGCTTCCAACCACAACCGGGGGATCAAGTGAAAAAGCTTAGTTTCGCAATCGGCGCCGCGGCCTTGTTGTCGCTGGCCACGCTCAGCATTCCGGCGCAGGCCCAGACGGGCGGGCGCTTCATCCAGGCGCAGGTGTATGTCGTGCCCGCACCGCCACCACCGCCCCGCCACTATTACGCCCCGCCGCCCCCGCCGCGCCACTACTACGGCCCCGGCTACTACCGCGGTCCGGATCGCCACTACGGCCGCCGCTGGGACGACCGCCCGCGCTATGGCCGCAGGGACAACGACGGCGACGGCGTACCCAACCGCTACGACCGTCGGCCCAACAACCCCTACCGCTATTGACGGAGGCCCGGGCCGCGCGCCCGGGTGCTCCGTTCGGGCATCGGTTCAGGCTGCCTGTGGCGAGCCGGCATAGGGCGGCGTCGGACTCGACAGGCCCTGCTTGAGCTGCCGCGAGACCTCGTCGGCCAGAACCTCGGGCTGCCCCGCCTCCACGCCCGCCAGCGCCTGGCGCGCCACGTCATCCGGCGAGGCCTTGTCGCCTTCGGCGTGCGCGGCCATGTCGGTGTCCATGTAGCCCACATGCAGGCTCGTGACCTGCGTGCCCTGTGCGGCCAGTTCGTTGCGCAGGCCGTTGCTCAGCGACCATGCCGCCGATTTCGTCGCGCTGTAGGTCGCCACACTGGGGAAGGTGGTCCAGCTCAGCGCCGACAGCACGTTGATCATGCCGCCCCCGCCGTTGGCCGCGAGCACGGGCGCGAAAGCCTGCGCCAGCGCCCAGGGGCCGAAGAAGTTGGTTTCGAGCTCGGCGCGCGCGGCGGCCACCGCATCGGGCGAACCCAGGAAGCTGGAGCCGCGCGAGATGCCTGCGTTGTTGATCAGCAGCGTGACGTCGCCGCAGGCGCGCGCGGCCGCTTCGGCCTGCGCGGGCTGCGTCACGTCGAGCGCCACCGGCGTCACACCGGGCAGCGTGATGCTTTTCGGGTCGCGCGCCCCGCCATAGACCTTGCGCGCGCCCGCCGCCAGTGCCGCCTTCGCAAAGGCGAGCCCGAGGCCGCGGTTGGCGCCGGTGATGAAGACCACGGAGTCCTTGATTTGCATGTGAGCCTTTCGTTGGTGGAAGTCGTTGGATGCCTGCGTTCGAAGTTCGCGTGAGCCGGACGCATGAAGCGTGAAGCCCGGGGCAAGCTTCATCCGGCCTGCGCCATGCGCCGCAGCAGCCCGCCGGTGGTGCGCGGCCAGCCGATGCGGCCGAACCAGGCCCCGCCCGCGATGGCCGATGCGATCACGATGCCGTATACCGCCAGCGCCACGCCCTGCGCCGCGAACACGCCGGTGAGCCCGCCGCCCCAGCGCAGCGCGAGCCAGCCGCCCGTGCCCGCCACCGCCAGGCGCGCGATGTTGCCCAGCACCGGCCACAGCAGGCGGCCCGCGCCCTGCGACGCGAAATACAACACCAGCCCGACGCCGAAGAAGCCATACAGCGGCCCGACCACGCGCAGGTAGTGCGCGCCGGTCTCGAGCATCGCCGGGTCGTTGCCGAACAGCAGCAGCCACGGGCGCGGGAACAGCGCGGCCGCGAGTCCGATGGTTTCCGTGAGCGCAAAGGCCAGCGCCGCGCCGGTCCAGGTGGCGCGCAGCGCGCGTTCGCGCTGCCCTGCCCCCATGCAGGTGCCGACCATGGCCACCAGCGGCGCGCCGAGGCCGAACACCAGCGGCACCAGCAGGTATTCGAGCCGCGAGGCCGTGCCGTAGCCGGCCAGCGCGCCCGAGCCGAAATGACCTGTCAGCGCGGTGGCAATACCGATCGACAGGTTGGTCGCCACCGTCGACACCGCGCCCACCAGCCCGATGCGCAGGATGTCGCGAAACAGCGGCCAGCGCAGCTTCAGCGCGGCCAGCGTGGGCCGCAGCAGGCTGCGCGGCGAGCGCAGGTAGACGATCAGCGCGATGGAGCCCAGCAGGTAGTACAGCAGCAGTGCCATCGCACCGCCCGCAATGCCCATGCCCGGCAACGGTCCGATGCCGAAGATCAGCAGCGGCGATGCGGGAACGAGGAACACCACGCCCGCCACCGTCACGTTGGCCGGCACCGACATGTTGCCGGTGCCGCGGATGATGGCCGAGAGCGAATTGAAGAGCCACACCAGCGTCGCGCCCGCGAACACCCAGTGCGAGTAAGTGAGCGCAGCCTCGAGCGCCGGCCCCGTGCCGCCCATGGCCCCGTAGAGCCAGCGCCCGCCCAGCAGCAGCGCCAGCGTGAAGCACAGGCCGAAGCCCAGCGCGATGACGATGGCATGCCACACCAGCGCATCCGCATCGTCTTTGCGGCGCGCGCCGAGTGCGCGCGCGATCGACGAGGCGATGCCGCCGCCCATCGCGCCGCTGGAGGTCATCTGCATCAGCATCACGATGGGAAACACCAGCGCCATGCCGGCGAGCGCATCGGTGCCGAGCTTGCCGACGAAGTAGGTCTCGATGAGGCCGACGGAGGCCTGTGCCAGCATCACCAGCACATTGGGCGCCGCGAGGCGCAGCAGGGTGGGCACGATGGGCGCCTCGAGCAGGCGGCGCGTGCGCGGGTCGAGCTCGGTGTGGGCTGTCGTCATGTCGGGGGCTCCGCGCGCTCAGGCCCGTGCCGCGGCGGACGCGACCTGCGCACCAGCCTTCGCCGCCGGACGGCGGATCATCATCACGACCACCGCCGCCACCAGGCAGGCTGCGCCGGCCGCGTAGAGCGCCGGTGTGTAGGTCAGCAGCAGCGTGCGCGCGAAGCCGGCGCCGTAGGCGGCCGTGGCGGCGCCCAGCTGGTGCGCGGCAAAGACCCAGCCGAACACCAGGCCCACCTTGGCGGGGCCGAAGGCGGCGCCCGCGAGCTTGACGGTCGGCGGCACGGTGGCGATCCAGTCGAGGCCGTAGAACATCGCGAAGATGCCCAGGCCGTAGATGGTGAACTCCGAATGCGGCAGCCAGAACAGCGACAGGCCGCGCAGGCCGTAGTACCAGAAGAGCAGCTTGCGGTTGTCGTAGCGGTCCGAGAGCCAGCCCGAGAGGATGGTGCCGACGAAGTCGAAGGCTCCCATCATGGCGAGCACCGAGGCTGCGGGCACTGCGCTCATGCCGTAGTCGCCGCACAGCGAGATGAAGTGCGTCTGCACGAGCCCGTTGGTGCTCAGGCCGCAGATGAAGAAAGTGGCGGCGAGGATAAGGAAGGTGCGGTTGGTCGAAACTTCCTTCAATACGCGAAACGGCGTGGCGAAGTTCATCGCCGGCGCGGCAGTGGCAGGCGCGGCCGGCTGAGTGCCGGGCAACTCGCCGTAGGGCAGCAGGCCGAGGTCCGAAGGCCGGTTGCGCATGAGGCACAGCGCCAGCACGCCGATGAGGATGCTGCCGGCCACGATCGGCACGATGGCCGAGCGCCAGCCCCAGTGCTCGATCATCCAGGCCGCGAGCGGCAGGAAGGCCAGCTGACCGGTGGCCGAACTGGCCGTGAGCATGCCGACGACGAGGCCGCGCCGCGCGACGAACCAGCGGTTGGCCACCACCGCGCCGAGCACCAGCGCCGTCATGCCGGTGCCCAGGCCCAGCATCAGGCTCCACAGCACGAACAGGTGCCACAGCTGCGAAGCCATGGTGACCAGCGCCATGCCCAATCCGACCAGCGCGAGGCCGGTGCAGACCACGGCGCGCAGTCCGTAGCGCTCCATCAGCACCGCGGCGAACGGCCCCATCAGGCCGAACAGCGCGAAACGAAGCGCCAGCGCCGACGAGATCTGCCCGGTGCTCCAGCCGAACTCCTTGCCCAGCGGCTGCAGCATGGCGCCCGGCAGGCCCAGCGCGGCCGACATGGTCAGCATGGTGAGGAAAGTGATGGCGGCGACGATCCAACCGTAGTGAATGCCGCGGCGCTGCAGCCATGCGGAGACGGGAGTGGCGAACATGGGACCTCTGCTGTTGGAATTGAATGTGAGGAGAAGCAAGAAACGAAAACGGAATCCGCGCGCGGCCTCGGACGCGATGGGTGAAGGCTTGCGGTTGGAAGGAAAGGGTCAGTCTTCGGCGTCGGGCTCGTCCTCCGCGCCCAGCAGTTCCATCGACTCGTCGATCAGCCGGTGCAGCGCGAGCACGCGCTCGACGCCCAGCAGCGCATTGAGTTTTTGCTGCGCCGCCTTCCAGTGCAGCTGCGCCTCGCGGCGCTTGGCATCGCCCTCTTCGGTGATCTGCACCAGCCGGCTGCGCGCATCGGCGCCGGCGCCCAGCGAGATCCAGCCCGCGGCGATCAGCGGCTGCAGGTTGCGGCTCAGGGTCGAGGCGGTCATCTTGAGTTCGCTTGCCAGGTCGACCGGACGCGAGGGCCCGAGCCGCGCCAGATTCGACAGCAGCGAGTACTGTGTGGTCTTGAGGCCGCTCTTCGACACCTCGGCGTCGTAGTGCTGCGAGAGGCGGCGCGAGAGCTGGCGCACCTTGAAGCTGGTGCAGCCGCGTGGCTTGGCGAGGGTGTCCATGGGGTATTATTGTAGCTGCAACTATTGCATATGCAACTTAACCCTCCAGGCAACCCGGACAGGAGAACACCCGGCATGACGCAGAACCCCAGCCAGCTCGACGCATGGATCGCCGAAGAGCGAAAGATCACCGAACGCCTCGAAGCCGGTCCGGGCCCCGGCCTCGCCCGCCCCGACCAGATCGCGGGCAAGACCGGCCTCGAGATGATGCAGGCGATGCTGAACGGCGAGATTCCCTTTGCAGCCATCGCCAGGACGCTGGACTTCACGATCCTCGAAGTGCGCCCGGGCGTGGCCATCTTCCAGGGCACGCCGCTGCCGCAGCACCTGAACCCGCTGGGCACCATCCATGGCGGCTGGGTCGCCACGGTGCTCGACTCCGCCCTGGGCTGTTCGATCCACACGATGATGCCGCCCGGGCGGGCCTACACCACCGCCGAGCTGAGCGTGAATTACGTGAAAGGCCTGACGCCCAAGGTGCAGCGCGTGCGCGCCGAGGGCAAGGTGATCCACTGCGGCCGCCAGCTGGCCACCGCCGAGGCCCGCCTCTTCGGGCCCGATGGCACGCTGTACGCGCATGCCACCACCACCTGCCTGGTGTTCGAGACGCGCCCGGCGGGCTGAGCCGTGGGAAACGAGATCCAGCCGGCCGATCTGGGCTTCTTCTGCGCGCTGGCGAGCGCCGGCAGCCTCAGTGCCGCGGCGCGCGAGCTGGGTGTCTCGACGGCGGCCGTGAGCAAGCATCTCGCGCAGATGGAAGCGCGCCTGAGTGTCAGCCTGCTCAACCGCACCACGCGGCGCATGAGCCTGACGCCCGAAGGCGAGCTCTATCTCGAGCACGCGCGCCGCATCCTGAACGACATCGACAGCATGGGCGAGATGCTGGGCGCGTCGAAGGCAACGCCGCGGGGACTGCTGCGCGTCAACGCCACGCTCGGCTTCGGCCGCAGCCACATCGCACCGCTGATATCCAAGTTCGTGCGCGAATATCCGGAGGTGGAAGTGCAGCTCCAGCTGTCGGTCAACCCGCCGCCGCTGACGGACGATTCCTTCGACGTCTGCGTGCGCTTCGGCGCGCCGCCGGATTCGCGCGTGATCGCAAGGCGGATCGCGGCCAACCGCCGCCTGCTGTGCGCCGCGCCGGCCTACATCGCCAGGCGCGGCATGCCCAAGGTGCCCAGCGACCTCGCCAGGCACAACTGCATCGGCATCCGGCAGGGCGAGGAGGCCTACGGCCTCTGGCGGCTGTCGAGCGGCCGGGGCAAGAGCGCCACCACGCAGGCCGTCAAGACACGCGGCACGCTGACGACCAACGATGGAGAGATCGCCGTCAATTGGGCGCTCGACGGGCACGGCATCCTGATGCGCGCGGAGTGGGACATTGCCCGCCACCTGCGCAGCGGCCGCCTCGTGCAGGTCCTGCCGCAGCACCACACGCCGGACGCGGACATCTACGCGGTCTACCCGCAGCGCCACCGACTCGCGGCGCGCGTGCGCGCCTTCGTCGACTACCTGGCGCTGTCGCTCGCACGGCAGGCTTCGGCCGCAGCGGGGTAACCCGCCGTCAAACGCAAGCTCAAACGCGCCGCGCCTACGGTCGCGCTCCCTTCGACTTTCTCTTCAAGGTGAGCTTCATGCCCAAATTCGTCATCGAACGCGCCATTCCCAACATCGGCGCCGCCAGCGCCGCCGAACTGCAGGCCGTGTCCCAGAAGTCGTGCGGCGTCCTGCGCGAACTCGGCCCCGACGTGCAATGGGTCCACAGCTACGTCACGGGCGACAAGATCTACTGCGTCTACAACGCGGCCAGCGAAGAGCTGGTGCGCGAGCACGCGCGCAGGGGCGGATTTCCCGCCGACAGCGTGGCGCGCGTGGTGACGACGATCGATCCGACGACTGCGGAGGCCTGACCCCACGATCCTGCTGCGCCCTGTGCCTCGCTCTGCCAAACTGCGGGCATGAGGCCCTTCGTCCAGCTTCTCGGCGTGCCGTGTGTGGTGAGCACAGACGGCCCGGTCGCGCCCATCCGGGGCCACAAGGCCTGGGGACTGCTTGCCTATCTCGCGCTCCAACCGAGCGCTGTTGCGCGGCAGCGCCTGGCCGGATTGCTGTTCGAAGACGCCGAAGACCCGCTGGCTGCGCTGCGCTGGAACCTTCGCGAACTGCGTCGGGCCCTGGGCGACTGCACGCTGCGCGGAGATGCGATCGCCTTTCCCCATGAGCACGTCGCCGGCGTGGACGTTGCCGTGCTGACGCGGGGCGACTGGTCGGACGCGTTGTCGCTCCATGGACTCGGATGCGAGCTGCTGGAAGGCCTGGGCTTTTCATCGAGCCCATCGTTCGCAGCGTGGCTGCAGTCCGAGCGACGAAGGATGCAAGCCACGTCGGAGGCCGTGCTGCGCGAGGCCGCCCTGTCCCGGGTTGCGGGCGGCGCACCGGGCGCGGCCGCCCAGCTGGCCTACCGGCTCGTCAGCCTGGACCCGCTGGACGAGAACGCGCATGTCCTGCTGGTGCGCTGCCTTGCGGCGGCGGGCGATGGGGTGGGCGCGGCGCGGCAGGCGGCCGCCTGCCGGGAACTGTTCAGGCGCCAGCTTGGCGTCGCACCCGGGCCCGCGCTGGCCGATGCACTGCACACCGTGACGGCCACGCCGACGGCCCGGCCGGCCATCGGTCGCGCGGGTGCCTTGGCGCAACTCGAGGCAGGCGAGGCCGCCATCGGCGCGGGCGTGCTCGAGGCCGGCCTGCAATGCCTGCGCCGAGCCATGGTCGACGCCGATGGCACCGGCGATCCCGCCCTGCGCACGCGCGTGCGGGTTGCGCTGGGTGGCGCGCTGGTGCACGCGGCACGCGGCCGCGACGAAGAGGGCGCCGCGGCCCTGCACGAGGCCTTGGCGATAGGCCGTGAAGCCGCGCCCGCACTGGCCGCCGCCGCATGCCGCGAACTGGGCTACGTCGAGTTCCTGCGAGGTCGCTATGAGCGCGCGCTGGCGTGGATGGCACGGGCAGAGCCATTGGCAGGCGACTCCCTTGCCGAGCGGGCCCGGATCGCCACGGTGAAGGGCTCCATCCTGAGCGACACGGCCTACTACCCGGCCGCCATGGAAACGCTGCGCGACGCCGCAGCCTGGGCGTTGGAGGCGAGCGAGCCCAAACAGGTGATCTACGCCGAGTCCATGCTGGGTCGGGCCATGATCCTGCGCGGCGAGTGGGAAGCAGCAAGGCCGATCGTCGACCGTGCCGTCGACCAGGCAGGCCGGTTGTGGACCGCCTTCCTTCCCTGGCCCTTGTCCTTTCGCGCCGAAATCGATCTGAGCGACGGCCAACTGGAGTCGGCCGCGGAGCGCTTCGAGCACGCCTTCGCGCTGGGATGCCAGTTGGGCGATCCGTGCTGGGAAGGCATAGCCGGCCGCGGCCTCGGATTGGTCGCGATGGCGCGCGGCGACGCTGCGCGCGCGGAGGAAATCCTGCTGGACACACTGGCTCGCTGCACCCGCCCGCCGGACGCCTACCTGTGGGGCGAGGCCTATGTGCTCGAGGCGCTTTGCCGCCTTGGCGTGTCGCGGCGCACGTCGCCGATCCGCCGGCAGGTGGACGAGTTGATGGACATCGCCGCACGAACCGGCATGCGGGAACTCGTGGTGCGGGCCCACCTCCTTCGCGCCGCCCTCGACGATCCGGATGGGGCAGTGGCCGCACGAACCCTGGCCACAGACATCGACAATCCGGCGCTCACGGCGCTGACGCTGGACATCGCTTCGCCTGGAGTAGGCCTTCGCCCTGTAAGTCCAAACAGCTCACACCTCCGTCGACAGTGATAATTGTTCGCATCGGCGACGCAGGCCGCGCCGCCGATGTATTCACAAGAACACATCACCGTCCTGGAGGATCTTTCATGACCGAACGCCCCGGCGCTCAATTCCGCGCCGCGCACGCACTGATCTGCGCCGCCACCGCGTGGCTCGCCACCACCGCTCTGCCCGCCCATGCCGCGAACGACGAACTCACGCTCTACACGACGCGCGAGCCCGCGCTGATCCAGCCGCTGATCTCCGCCTTCAGCGCGCAGAGCAACATCAAGGTCAACACCGTGTTCGTGAAGGACGGCCTGCTGGAGCGCGTCAAGGCCGAAGGCGCCCGCTCGCCGGCCGACGTGCTGATGACCGTGGACATCGGCGCGCTGATGGACCTGGTCGACGGCGGCGTGACGCAGCCCGTGAAATCGCCCGCGCTCGAATCGGCCATTCCAGCCAACCTGCGCGGCGCCGACGGCCAGTGGTTCTCGCTCTCGCTGCGCGCGCGCGTGCTCTATGCCGACAAGGCCCTGCCGCTCGCGAGCTTCCGCTACGAAGACCTCGCCAGCCCGAAGTACAAGGGCAAGGTCTGCATCCGCGCCGGCCAGCATCCCTACAACACCGCGCTGGTCGCCGCGCTGATCGCGCACGACGGCGAAGCCAAGGCCGAGCAGTGGCTGCGCGGCGTCAAGGCCAACCTGGCGCGCAAGGCCACGGGCGGCGACCGCGACGTGGCGCGCGACATCCTCGGCGGCATCTGCGACGTGGGCCTGGCCAACTCGTACTACGTCGGCCAGATGAAGAGTTCCAAGGAAGGCACCGACGCGCGCAAGTGGGGCGACGCCATCAAGGTGGTGCGCCCGACCTTCGCCAAGAGCGGCGGCACGCACGTCAACATCAGCGGCGCGGCCGTGGCGAAGAACGCGCCGCAGCGCGCCAACGCGGTCAAGCTGCTCGAGTTCCTGGTGTCGGAGCCGGCGCAGGCGCTGTATGCGCAGACCAACTACGAGTACCCGGTGCGCAAGGGCGTCGCGCTCGACCCGATCATCGCGTCGAGCATCGGCGAGCTGAAGGCCGACCCGCTGCCCGTGGCCGAGATCGCCAAGTACCGCAAGCAGGCCAGCGCGCTGGTCGACAAGGTCGGCTTCGACCAGTAGCGTTGGCTCGCCCCCAGGCTGCGGCCCGGCGAAGCCGGTTCCACGGTGTTCCTGGAAGAAGCGCGCACGATGGAGAAGCCTTGTTCCGCATGACCATCAACGGTCGGCATGAGGGCCTGCGCGCAGCAAGCCCGGCGTGGCGCTGCGCGTCGTTCCTGATCGCCGTCGGCGTGCTCGCGCCGGTGCTCACGCTGGCGTGGCTCGCCTTCGGCTCGGGCCTCGGGCACTGGGGGCCGCTGTTCGCGCACGTGCTGCCGCAAGCGGCGCTCAACACGGCCATGCTGCTTGCGGGCGTGGGCGTGCTGGTGCTGGTGATCGGCACCGGCTGCGCGTGGCTGGTGACGGCGCATGACTTCCCCGGCCGCGGTGTGCTGCACTGGGCGCTGCTGCTGCCGCTGGCGATGCCGACCTACATCGTCGCCTTCGCGTACCTCGACCTGCTGCACCCCATCGGCCCCGTGCAGGGCGCGATCCGCTGGGTGCTGGGCTTCGACAGCCCGCGCCAGTTCCGCCTGCCCGATCTGCGCTCGATACCGGGTGCGATCTTCGTGCTGGGCTTCGTGCTCTATCCGTACGTCTACATGACGGCGCGCGCGATGTTCATGACGCAGCCGGCGCACCTGATGGAAGCGGCGCGCACGCTCGGCGAAAGCCGGCGCGGCGCGTTCTTCCGCGTGGCGCTGCCGCTGGCGCGGCCGGCGCTGGCCGTGGGGCTGAGCCTCGCGCTGCTCGAGACGCTCAACGACATCGGCGCCTCGGAGTTCCTCGGCGTGAACACGTTGACGGTGGCTGTCTACACGACGTGGATCACGCGCTCCGACTTGGCGGGGGCTGCGCAGATCGCCTGCGCGATGCTGTTCGTGGTGGTGGCGCTGGTCTGGCTCGAACGCAATGGCCGGCAGCACCAGCGCTTCGGCTCGGCGCAGCGCATGCGCGCGGTGCAGCCGCGGCGGCTGCACGGTGGCGCGGCCTGGGCCGTCAGCGCGGCGGCGGCGCTGCCGGTGCTGATCGGCTTCGTGGCCCCTGCGCTCTACCTCGTGCGGGAAAGTTTCAAGCGGCTGCATCAGGGCGGCGGCATTTCCCAAGGCCTGGTCGCGAGCCTCGGCAACACGCTGGCGCTGGCTTCGGGTGTCACCGCGGCCACGGTCGCGGCGGGGCTGGTCGTCGCCTGGGCCTCGCGCAGCCAGGGCGCGGGCCTCGCCAACCGCGCACGATGGCAGGCGCGTGCGGCGACGCTGGGCTACGCGGTGCCGGGCACGGTGCTGGCCATCGGGCTGCTCACGCCAGCACTGGCCTTCGACAGCGCGCTCGCCACGGCATTCGGATGGCAGGGCCTGCCGCTCATGGGCGCAGGCATCGTGCTGGTCGTGGCCTGCGCGATCCGCTTTCTCGCGATGCCGGTCGGCGGCATCGAGGCCGGCCTCGCGCGCATTCCTCCCGCCATCGAGCAGGCTTCGCGCCTGCTCGGCGAAACCACCGGCGGCACGCTGCGCCGCGTGCACCTGCCGCTGCTGCGCCCCGCCATCGCCACGGGCGCGCTGCTGGTGTTCGTCGATGCGATGAAGGAGCTGCCGGCCACGCTGCTGCTGCGGCCCGCCAATTTCGACACCCTCGCCACCTGGCTCTACGCCGAGGCCGCGCGCGGTACGTATGAAGAAGGCGCGATTGCCGCGCTCGCCATCGTGCTGGCCGGCCTGCTGCCCGTCCTGCTGCTCGCGCGCAACCAGCTGGGCGCGCCTTCGGTCGCACCCGGCCTCGACCAGACACCATGAGTTCCCCCCTGCACCTCGACGCGATCCAGCTCGCATACGACACACCGCGCGGCCCGCACACGGTCGTCGACGGTTTCTCGCTGGCATTGGACGCCGGCGAAATCGGCTGCCTGTTCGGCCCTTCGGGCTGCGGCAAGACGACGGTGCTGCGTGCCATCGCAGGCTTCGAGCCCGTGCGCGCCGGCACGGTCCGGCTCGGCGACGTGCTGCTCTCGTCCGCGCAGAAGCACCTGCCGCCCGAGCAGCGGCACGTGGGCATGATGTTCCAGGAGTACGCGCTGTTCCCGCACCTGTCGGCCGCGAAGAACGTGGCCTTCGGCCTGCGCCGGCTCGACCGCACGGCGCAGCAATCGCGCGTGGCGGAAATGCTGGCGCTGGTCGGCCTCGACGACGCGGGCGAACGCTATCCGCACGAGCTCTCCGGCGGCCAGCAGCAACGCGTCGCGCTGGCCCGCGCGCTCGCGCCCTCGCCCGCCCTGCTGCTGCTCGACGAGCCGTTCTCCAACCTCGACGGCGGCACGCGCGAGCGGCTGGCCGCGGAGGTGCGCGGCATCCTCAAGCAGGCTGGCCAGACCGCCATCCTCGTCACGCACAACGAGGCCGAGGCGCACGCCATGGCCGACCGCATCGGCGTGATGCACGGCGGGCGCATCACGCACTGGCTCGACGCAGCGGCATAGCACACGAGGCCCGTTTTCCGAATGGGCTTTCCGGGAAAAGGTTGTTCGGGACCGCAAGAATCGCGGCCTTCCAGACACATCCATCACCCAGGAACGGAAAGCCCCATGACGCAAGCCCTCACCCTCGTCAGCCACCTGCTGTGCCCGTATGTCCAGCGCGCCGCGATCGCGCTGCATGAAAAAGGCGTGCCCTTCGAGCGCGTGGTCATCGACCTCGCGAACAAGCCCCAGTGGTTTCTCGACATCTCGCCGCTCGGCAAGGTACCGCTGCTGAAGGTTCACAAGCCCGACGGCAGCGAGGCCGTGCTGTTCGAGAGCAACGTGATCTGCGAGTACCTCGAGGAGACACAGCCCGGCGCCCGCCTGCACCCCGAAGACCCGCTCGAGCGCGCCGAACATCGCGCGTGGATGGAGTTCGGCTCGGCCATCCTCGGCGACCTCTGGGGTTACGAGACCACGCAGGACGCGGCCGTGTTCGAGCAGAAGCGACTGGCGCTCGTCGCCAGGTTCGAGCGCGTGGAGTCGGCGCTGGCAGCCTCGGGAGAAGGTCCCTACTTCGCCGGCCAGAACTTCAGCCTCGTCGATGCGGTCTTCGCACCGGTGTTCCGCTACTTCGAGGTGTTCGACGCGATCAGCGACTCGCATGTCTTCGACGCACTGCCCAGGGTCAAGGCCTGGCGCAAGGCGCTGGCGGCCCGCCCCAGCGTGCGCGATGCGGTGGTGCCTGAATATCCCCAGCACCTGATGGAATTCCTGAAGCGCCACCAGGCCCACCTGCTGACACTGGCGGCTTGATCGCCGCGGCGGGAGGCAGACAATAGCGGCCTCCCTTTCTTCACGCCCAACGGCCCCCACGAGATGCGACTCCTCCACACCATGCTGCGCGTCGGCAACCTCCAGCGCTCCATCGACTTCTACACCAAGGTGCTCGGCATGAACCTGCTGCGCACCTCGGAGAACCCCGAGTACAAGTACAGCCTCGCCTTCATCGGCTACGGCAAGGGCAACCCCGAGCAGGCCGAGATCGAGCTCACCTACAACTGGGGCACCGAGAGCTACGAACTGGGCACCGCCTACGGCCACATCGCGCTGGGCGTGCCCGACGCGTACGCGGCCTGCGAGAAGATCAAGGCCGCGGGCGGCAACGTGACGCGCGAGGCCGGGCCGGTCAAGGGCGGCACCACCGTGATCGCGTTCGTGACGGACCCCGACGGGTACAAGATCGAACTGATCCAGCGCGACGAAGGCGCCGCCGGCGGCGGCCTGCGCTGATGACCCGCCGCGTTGCCCTGCTGCGTGGCGTGAACGTCAACGGCATCGCGATCAAGAGCGCCGACCTGAAGGCGCTGTTCGCGGAAGAACTCGGCTTCGCCGCGGTGCGCACCGTGCTCGCCAGCGGCAACGTGCTGTTCGACACCGACGAGCGCGATGCCGACGCATTGCGCAAGCGCATCGAGCAGGCGCTGCGCAAGCGATTCGGCTACGAGGCGTGGATCGTGCTGCTCACCCAGAAGCAGGTGGCCGACGTGGCCAAGGCCTATCCCTTCGAGCGCATCGACGACGAGCGGCATCCCTATATCGTGTTCGGCTCGGACACCGCGATGCTCGACGAGATCGTGGAGAAGGCCGGCACCGTCGATACCGACGTCGAACAGCTGAAGCCCGGCAAGGGCGTGCTGTACTGGCAATGCCCGCGCGGCGAAAGCCTCGATACGCCGGTGGCCAAGCTGCTGGCCAAGACGCGCTACAAGTCCAGCACCACCACGCGCAACCTGCGTACGGTGGAGAAGCTGCTCACCGGCTGATCAGCAGCCGAGCAGGTCGGCCAGCGCCTCGATGTCGCGCGCATGCAGGTTGTTGTCCGGCTGCGGTGACACGTCCTTCGGCTTGGCGCGGCCGAATTCGTACGGACGCTCGATGTAGGCCGTCTTCAGGCCGCACACGCGCGCGGCGGCCAGGTCGTCGTGGTGCGCGGCGGCCAGCATCACCTGACCGGGCGTTGCATCGAACACACCCGCCACGCCGAGGTAGGTGCGCGGATCGGGCTTGTAGGCCTTGAACACCTCGGCCGACAGCACGCAGTCCCAGGGCAGGCCCGCGCGCTTCGCCATCTCGGTGAGCAGGCCGATGTTGCCGTTCGACAGCGTGCAGATGGTGAACTTCTTCTTGAGCCGCGTGAGCCCCGCCACCGAATCGGGCCAGGCCGGCAGGCGATGCCAGGCGCGGCTCAGGTCGCGCCTGGCGGCCGTGTCGAGGCGCTCGGACAGGCCGAAATCGCGCAGCACCTGTTCGAGCATGCTCAGGTGCAGCTCGTCGAGCAGCGTGAAGCCGCCCTCGCCCGCGGCAATGCGCTCCATCACGGCCTTCATCGCGGGCTGGTAGCCCGCACGCCACGCCAGCGCGAAGGCCGCGCCGTCCACGCCCGGCAATGCGCGCTCGGCCTCGGCGGCAATGCCGCTGTGCCAGTCGACCACCGTGCCGAAGACGTCGAACGCGATGACCTTCAGGTCGCTCGCGTCGAAATCGGCGCGCATGATCAGCGCGGCAGCTGGCTCGCGGCGCGTGCCAGTTGCTCGATGCGAGCCCAGTCGCCGTCGCGGATCGCGTCGGTCGGCACGATCCACGAACCGCCCACGCAGGCCACGTTCGACAGCGCGAGGAACTCGGCCGCGTTGCCCGCCTGGATGCCGCCCGTCGGGCAGAAGGTGACGTCGCCGAACGGACCCTGCCAGGCCTTGAGCATCGGCAGCCCGCCGGCCTGCAGCGCGGGGAAGAACTTGAGCTGGGTGTAGCCGTCTTCCTGCGCCATCATGATCTCGCTGCCGGTGGCCACGCCGGGCAGCAGCGGCAGGCCGAGGTCGTGGCAGGCCTTGCCGACCGCACGCGTGTAGCCCGGGCTCACGCCGAACTTCGCGCCGGCCAGCGCCGAGGCCTGGGCATCGGCCGCGCTACGGATGGTGCCGGCACCGGCGACCGCCTCGGGCACTTCCTTGGCGATGGCTTCGATGCACTGCAGCGCCTGCGGCGTGCGCAGCGTGACTTCGAGCATGCGGATGCCGCCGGCCACCAGTGCACGAGCGAGAGGGACGGCGTCTTTCACGTCGTTCAGCACGATGACCGGAATGACCGGCGCATCGCGCATGACTTCGAGGGCGGTGAGTTTCTTTGTCATTTCATAGCTCCATTACGTCAAGCACGCGATCCTGAAAATCGCGGTGCTCAATTCCAGAAACACCGCGGAACCGGCTTTGCCGGGCCGCCGGTGTTGCCCCGGAAGGGGGTTGGCGAAGCGACACGAAGTGCGCGCAGCCTGGGGGCGAGTCCGATTACAGCCATGAGCAGGCTCCTTCTTCAGCGGTCAATGCATTGCGGCGCATGCCGGCGAACAGTTCGCGGCCGAGGCCGTGTCCATCGGCGATGCGCTGCGCTTCGGGCAGCGTCGCGGTTTCGCGCGCAGCCCATTCGTCTTCGGGCAGCAGCACGGCCAGCGTGCCCGCGACCGCGTCGAGGCGGATCAGGTCGCCGTCGCGCACCTTGGCGAGCGGGCCGCCCGCAGCCGCTTCGGGCGAGACGTGGATCGCGGCCGGTATCTTGCCCGACGCGCCGCTCATGCGGCCATCGGTGACCAGCGCCACGCGGAATCCCTTGCCCTGCAGCACCGACAGCGGCGGCGTGAGCTTGTGCAGCTCGGGCATGCCGTTGGCCTGCGGGCCCTGCCAGCGCACCACGCAGACCACGTCGCGCTCGAGTTCGCCGGCGGTGAAGGCCTTGTGCAGCGCGGCCTGCGAGTCGAACACGCGCGCGGGCGCTTCGATGACATGGCGGTCGTCGGGCACCGAGGACACCTTGATGACGCTGCGACCGAGGTTGCCGCCCAGCAGCCTGAGGCCGCCGGTGGCACTGAACGGATTCGCGACCGTGCGTGTGATGGCTTCGTTCTTCAGCGGCGCCGCGGGGCTCCATTGCAGGCGCTGTTCGGCGTCATCGCCCACCAGCGCCGGGATGTTCGCGTATTCGCGGATGCCGCCCGCACGCACCGTCAGCACGTCGGCATGCATGAGGCCGGCGTCGACCAGCTCGCCGATCACGAGGCCGGGGCCGCCCGCGGCCTGGAACTCGTTCACGTCGGCGCTGCCGTTGGGGTACACGCGGCTCAGCAGCGGCACCACGTCGGAGAGCTTCGAGAAGTCGTCCCAGTCGATCACGATGCCGGCGGCGCGCGCCACGGCCACCCAGTGGATCAGGTGGTTGGTGGAGCCGCCCGTGGCCAGCAGCGCGACCATGGCATTGACGATGCAGCGCTCGTCCACCATCTCGCCGATCGGCGGGCACTGGAAGGAAATGTCGCTCGCCTTGCCCAGCACCGTGCGCACCGCTTCGCGCGTGAGCGTCTCGCGCATCGCGTCGCCGGGCTGGATGAAGGCCGTGCCGGGCACGTGCAGGCCCATGGCCTCGAGCAGCATCTGGTTGCTGTTGGCGGTGCCGTAGAAGGTGCAGGTGCCCATCGTGTGATAGGCGGCCATCTCGGCATCGAGCAGGCCCTGGCGGCCCACGAGGCCTTGCGCCGCCTGCTCGCGCACCTTCGACTTGGCATTGTTCGACAGGCCCGAGGGCATCGGGCCGGCGGGCACGAACACGGTCGGCAAATGGCCGAAGTGCAGCGCGCCGATCAGCAGGCCGGGCACGATCTTGTCGCACACGCCGAGCAGCAGTGCGCTGTCGAACATGTCGTGCGTGAGCGCGACCGCCGTGCTCATGGCGATCAGGTCGCGGCTGAACAGGCTCAGCTCCATGCCGGGCGTGCCCTGCGTGACGCCGTCGCACATGGCGGGCACGCCGCCGGCCACCTGCGCGGTGGCGCCGAGGCGCCGGGCCTCGTGCTTGATGATGTCGGGGTAGCCCTGGTACGGCGCGTGGGCCGAGAGCATGTCGTTGTAGGCGGTGACGATGCCGATGTTGGGCGCGCGCTCGGCCACCACGCGGAACTTGTCGTTCGCCGGAATGCCGGCCACGGCGTGCGCCACATTGGCGCAGCCCATGCGGTCGGAGCCGCGGTCGCGGTCGCGGATTTCGGCGAGGCGGGAGAGGTACGCGCTGCGCAGCCCCTTGCTGCGCTCGCGGATGCGATCGGTGACGTCGCGGACGATGGGGTGTGTGCTGCTGCTCATGGGGTCGGTGGCTCTTGCTGCGTGCCGCCAGGGCGGCTGTAGGCCTGGAGACCCATGGTAACAAGCCGGGCACGAAAGCCCGATGAAATCCGGGTGCCCGCCAATACGAATCCACTCATCCGCGCCCCTGCAGGGAGGCACCCATGAAAAAGCCCGGCGTCACCGGGCTTCTTCTTGTTCTTGCAGCCGATGCGCAGCGCTCAGTCCACCAGCTTCACCTCGACGCGGCGCGCCTCGGCGTTGTTGCCCGAGCCGGCTGTCACGGCGGGCCTCTGCAGGTCGACCTTGGCCGCGGGCACGCCCAGGCCCACGAGCACGTCGCGCACCATCTCGGCGCGCTTCTTCGCGAGCTGTTCGTTGATGGCGGCATCGCCGGTGGTGTCGTGGAAGCCCGAGACCACCGCCTTGCGGCCGCTCTCGACGCCCTTGATGACCGCGGCCAGCGCCTCGGCGGCGCCGGGCGCGAGGTCGGCGCTGCCGGTCGCGAAGTAGAAGTTCACCACGCCATCGACCACGCGGATGCTTGCGCCGTCGGGGATCGTGACCGTCACGGTCTCGGTGACCTCGGCCACCTTGGGCGCGGCGCCGGGGGCCGGCGCCGAGATCACCACCGCCGGGGCGGCGGCGGCGGCCCGCACGGCCGCCGGGTTGTGGCCCTTGTGCCAGAGCACGATGCCAACCACGAAGAAGATCACCAGGGCGATCAGCGCCATGACGAATCCGAGGATGAAATTCTGCTGGCTGTCGTCATCGCTCATCGGGGGTCTTGCTCCATAGGGAAGGGGTAGGTAAATAATGGTGCGGTGAACCATGATCAGGAAATTGTAGGTGGCGGTCCCGGCATCCCCATGTCGGACCCTGCGCCGAACCCCGGTCCGCCGGGACTCGACCCCATGCCCAAACCCCTGCGCGATCCGCAGCCGATGCTCGAGCGCGCCATCGCCGACTGGGGCGGGCATGAGGATCTCTGGCTCTTCGGCTATGGCTCGCTGATCTGGCGGCCCGAGTTCGACTTCGTCGAGCGGCGCCAGGCCTGGGTGCGCGGCTGGCACCGCGCGCTGAAGATGTGGAGCCGCGTGAACCGCGGCAGCGTCCAGGTGCCCGGCCTCGTGTTCGGATTGCTCTCGGGCGGCAGCTGCCGTGGCATGGTGTTCCGCGTGCCCAGGGCCGAGGGTCTGGAAACGCTGCGCCGGCTCTGGCTGCGCGAGATGCCGACTGGCGTGTATGACCCGAAATGGCTGCGCTGCGGCACAGCCGAGGGGCCCGTGCGCGCGCTGGCGTTCACGCTGTCGCGGCGCAGCCCCAACTTCACGGGCGAGCTCAGCGACGAGCGTTACCGCCACATCTTCGCCAACGCCGTCGGCCGATATGGCACGTCGCTCGACTACGCGCGCCAGACGCTGCTCGAACTGCAGCGCCACTCGATCCACGACGCGGCGCTGGCCCGCCTGGTGGCGCTGGCCGCCGTTCAGGAACAGCAGCGCCAGCAGCAAACCGAGGCCGCCGCCGATTGCGGGGCGCCGCAGCCTCCGGTATATGTTCCGGGGTCTTCAGACCCTTCTTCCCAACCTTCCGAATCGTCCAAGGAAAACACATGACCCAACGTCGTCTCGCCGCCGCCGGTGCCGCCCTCCTCGCCTCCGCCCTTCTCGCCGCCTGCGGCAGCATGGGCGGCAAGCCGAGCACCGCCGTCGAGCTGGTGCCGACCGGCGCCATCACGCCCAACCCGACGCGCGGCACGGTGACCTTCGCCGCGCTCGACCACGGCGCGCGCGTGTCGGGCGAAGTGCGCGGGCTGGTGCCGGGCAGCGAGCACGGCTTCCACATCCACGAAAAGGGCGACTGCGGCAACAACGGCGACGCCTCGGGCGGCCACTTCAACCCGACCGGCGGCACGCACGGCAAGTTCGCCGCCGCGGGCAGCCATGCCGGCGAGTTGCCGAGCCTGGTGGCCGATGCCAGCGGCGTGGCCCGCTTCAGCGTGGAAGACCACTCGATCTCGCTGACGGACGGCGCCGCCAACAACGTGGTGGGCCGCGCCCTGGTGGTGCACCGCGACCGCGACGACTACACGACGCAGCCGTCGGGCAACTCGGGCCCGCGCATCGCCTGCGCGGTGATCACCAAGCCCTGATCGAAACGGGCGGCAAAAGCTAGGCGCCCTCGCGCGCCAGCCACAGCGCCTCGGCCTGCGCCAGCGCCTCGGGGGTGTCAATGTCGGTGACCACGCCGACGTCGTCCACCACCAGGTCGGCCACCGAATCGATGGCACGCATCGACCGCAGGATGGACGATGCGCCGAGGCTTCCCTCCAGCATGGCGAGTTGCGCGCCGCACCCGGCGGCAAAGCCCACCGGATGGCCGCGCTCGCCCCGGTACTGCGGCTGCACGGCATTCACCCGGCCGCCGAGGGCGGCTGCAACAGCCTGCAGCGTCGCGGGCTGCACCAGCGGCAGGTCGCCCGGCAGGATCAGCCAGCCCGCCGCATCGGGCGTTGCGCGCACCGCGGCCGCGATCGAATCGCCCATGCCGGGGTGCCCCGCATCTTCCACATGCCACGGCAGGCCGCTGGCGCGCACCGCGTCGAGCGTGCGCTCCAGCACCGGCCTGCCGGCAAGCAGCGCCTTCAGCTTCGAGCCCGTGCCGCCGGCCGCGATGAAGCGTTCGCCGCGGCCCGAGGCCAGCACGATCACCACCGGGGAATTCGCCTTCATGGTCGTCATGGGCCGAGTATGTGCGCAACAATCCCGGCATGACCTCCTCCCTCTCCAATGACGCATTGGCGGCGCTGCGCAAGAGCTACGAGCGCGCCGAACTCGGCGAAGCCCACAGCGCGGGCGATCCGCTGAAGCAGTTCGAGCGTTGGCTCACCGAAGCCATCGACGCGCAGGTGCCCGAGCCCAATGCGATGACGCTGTGCACCGTGGGCAGCGACCTGCGGCCGTCCAGCCGCATCGTGCTCATCAAGGGCTACGACGCGCGCGGCATCGTCTGGTACACCAACTACGAGAGCCGCAAGGGCCGCGAGCTGTCGGGCAATCCGTATGCGTCGCTGCAGTTCCACTGGGTCGAACTCGAGCGCGTGGTGCGCATCGAGGGCCGCGTCGAGAAGGCAGGCCCCGAAGAGAGCGACGCCTACTTCGCGAGCCGCCCGCTCGACTCGCGCATCGGCGCCTGGGCCAGCCCGCAGAGCGAGGTGATCAGCGGACGCGACGTGCTGGTGAAGAACGCCGCCGTTGCCGCGGCCAAGCACATGCTCTCGCCACCGCGCCCGCCGCACTGGGGCGGCTACCGGCTCGTGCCCGATCGCTGGGAGTTCTGGCAGGGCCGCAAGAGCCGGCTGCATGACCGGCTGCGCTACCGGCTCGAAGGTGCGGACTGGGTGCGCGAGCGCCTGGCTCCGTGAGGCGGATCGTCGTCAGGCCTCACACCCCACAACTTTGAACTCGACGCGCCGGTCCAGCGCGTCGCTCGCATCGTCTGCCCCCGTGCCGACGATGTTCTCGCGGAAGCCCATGCCCGATTCGCGCAGCTTCTTCGACAGGGGCGCCGCCTCGCCCACCAGCCGGGTCTTCACGCTCACCGCGCGCTGCAGCGACAGCCGCTCGTTCACCGCCTCCGAGCCCGTGCGGCTCGTGTGGCCCGTGACCACCACGCACGAATCGATCTGCGCCGCCTGCCGCGCGATCTGGCGCAGCCACATCGGATAGGCGGCGCTGATCTTCGGATCGGCGAGGAAGTCGGTCGAGCCCGGCTTGAACAGGAACTTCACGCTCAGGTTGTTGGTTTCGAGCCCCAGCCGCGCGATGGTGCCGAAGGTCTTCTCGGCATCGGCCGTGCGGCCGAGTTGCGACTGCGTGAGGTACAGCCCGCTGTAGATGCGCAGCTGCTGGCCGTCGGGCCGCTTCGATGCGGCCTCGTAGCGGCCGAGCGCCTCGCTCATGCGGCCGGCCTCGTAGGCGGCGGTGGCCTCCTGCAGCACGGTCGAGGTCGGCAGGCGCTCCAGGTACAGCGCGTCCGCGGCCTGGCCGGGCTGGGTCTCGGCGGTGCGGATGTAGCCCTCGACGCCGCGGTCCTTGCCATTCACCGGGCTGTCGCGGAAGAAGGCGGTGGGCCGTGTGTCGAGCGTGGCGTCGCTGATGCGCGTGACCGACTGCGCGATCACCATGCCGCTGCGGATCTCGGTCAGCGCAAGGTTCAGCCGGTACGGTGCGCCCGAGGCGTCCCTGTCGCGCACCAGCGTGCCGTTGAGCACGTACTGCGCGCTGCCGATCTCGCTCGCGTTGAAGGGCGTGACGGTGAACTGCCTGAACTGCGCCTGCATGCGCTGCACGATGCGTTGCTCGGCCACGCGCGTCACCTCGGTCTGCTGGCCGCTCGCGCCTTCGAGCAGCGGGTCGATCACGATGCGGCGCTGCGTGAGCGTCGACTCCACCTTGGCCAGGAAGGCCGGCAGTTTCTGCGTCTGCACCATCAGGTCGTCCACCGCCTGGTTCACGGCCTGGTCGAAGGGCATGGCGTTGCCCGGCGCGGGGCGGTGCGCGCAGGCGGCGGCAAGCACGGCGGCGCACAGCGCGAACGCGCGCAGCGCCAGGCGAACTCGTTGGGTGGTGGTGGTCGTCATCAGCATTGGCTCCTCAATGTCTTCATGTCCTGGTCCGACAGCGGCTCGCCCACGGCGGCGCGCATGTTGATCTCGCTGCAGCGTTTCGAAGGCACGGGGTGCCGCTCGACGGGTTCGCGATGCGCCTCGGGCGCCGGCGCCGCGGTGGCGGTGATCTGCGGTCGCGGCTTCGGCACCGGCCGCACGACGGCGGGCTTGGGCTCAATCTCCTGTGCCGGCGGTGCCTCCGCCGGCACAGGAACGGCCAGGCAGGGCGTGCGGCACGGCTTGGCCTCGCCCGCCGCATGCGCGCGTGCGCCGTGCAGCGCGATCACCGTCGCGACCACCGCCGTCACTGCAAGGGCAAGGGGCGAAACACGCGCCGGATAGATCGTCATCAGCCGGCAAATGTAGGGGCGCGAACGCCGCGCGCCAGCCCATCAAACGGCCACCCCTGCCAAACGGCATAGGGCTAGCGCTGTCGTTCAGTCGGGCAAAAGTTCGCGAAAACGCCGGAATCCGGCGCGCCATGAAACTGGCGCGATTCAGTCGCGGGACACCGCAGAACCGGCTTTGCCGGGCTGCTGGTGTCGCTCCCGGTAGGGGGTTGGCGTAGCGACACGAAGTGCGCGAAGCCTGGGGGCGAGCTCCTTTATGGCAGCCACTGCACCCAGACCATCATGAGCGGGAGCGTGCCGAGCCCCAGCACCGTCGACATCGCGACGCTGGCCGTCACCAGGTCTTCGGCCGTGTGGTAGCGCTGCGAAAAGAGGAACACGTTGGCGCCGATCGGCAGCGCCGCCGCCACCACCATCACCGTGAGTGGAATGCCTCGCACGCCCAGCAGCCAACCGATGACGGCCACCAGCAGCGGATGCAGCAGGTTCTTCACCAGCGCCTGCATCAGCGCGCCGCGCCAGTGCCGGCCGATGGGCGTGAGCGCGAGCGTGATGCCCACCATCACCAGCGCGATGGGGCCGAAGGCCTGGCCGAGCAGCTGGATCGGCTTGTCGATGAACTCGGGCATGACCAGCCCGGTCTGCGCGAACAGCAGGCCCGCGATGATCGGCAGCGGCACGGGGTGGATGATGGCGTTGCGCAGCGCACGCATCACGGTGCGTGCCATCGAGGGGCGCGTGTCTGCGCCACCGACACCCGCGTGCTCGCGCGCGACGGCCAGCTCCAGCACCACCGTGGCGCTGGTCAGGAGCACCAGCGAATGCAGCGAGATCAGCGTGAGCAGCACCACCATGCCCGCCTCGCCATACGCCAGGCCGATCAGCGCGATGCCGATCATCACCGTGTTGCTGTACGTGTTGGCCAGCGCGATCACCGCCGCGGTGCGGTTGAACCCGCGCAGCGCCAGCGTGGCCGCGAACAGCAGGCCCGAGGCGACGAAGTACGCCGCGACCGGCTTCAGGCTCAGCTGCTCGACGTGCACTGTGCTCATGGCGCGGAACAGCAGCGCGGGCGCGAGCAGCAGGAAGATGAGATGCGACAGGTCCTTCACCGCATTGCCGCCGATCCAGCGGCGCTTGCCGGCGAGGTAGCCCGCGGCAATGAGCAGGACGACGGGGAGCAGGGAGGAGATGACGAAGGAATTCACTCGGCGAGGATAGCCCAGTGAGTGCCTTGCTCCTTCCCCTCCTGGGGGAAGGTTGGGATGGGGGCAAGCGGCGCTCGCTGAAGCCATGGCTTCTCAAAGGCCGCCTGCCCCCACCCCTGCCCTCCCCCGGAAGGGGAGGGAGAAACACGGAATCAGAACGTCACGCGCAAACCGACCTTCAGCGTGCGCCCCGGCAGCGGCGCGTTCGGATACACCGTCGTCGTCAGGATCGACGTCGCGCTGTAGGCCAGCTTGTTCGTGATGTTGTCCATGCGCGCGTACCAGGTGAGGTTGGCGCGCTGCACCTTCATGCGATAGGTAATGGCCGCATTCCACAGCGTGTAGGCATCGGTCTCGCGCGCGCCCACCGACGGAATGCGATGCTGCGCCGCGTTGTAGTCGAAGCCGAAGCGCGCGCCCCACGGACCGTTGGCGTAGGCCAGCGTCGCGCCCAGGCGCAGCGGCGCGATGCGCGGCAGCGGCTCTCCGGTGTCGAGGTTCTTCGCGCGCACGATGTCGCCGCGCCATTCGAGGTCCAGCGTGCCGGCGTCGTCCATGCGCGCGAATCCGTCGGAGCCCAGCAGGCGCAGGTTGCCGTTGGCCTCGATGCCGGTGAAGCGCGCACGCACGCCGCCGTAGACGTACTCGGCCAGCGTGTCGGTGGCGCCGGGCTCGGCCACGTTGCCTTCCCCGTCGAGGTTGCGCCCCGTCGCGGTCAGGCCGATGTAGTTGCTGAAGCGCGTGACGTAGGCATTCACGCGGGCCGTGTTGGGGCCCGACTTCCACTGCGCACCCAGGTCGAGGCCGGTCGACTTTTCCTTCTTCAGGTTCGGGTCGCCCACCTCCCACGCGGCCGTCGCCACGTGGGGGCCGTTGGCCAGCAGTTCGTAGTCCTTGGGTGCGCGCTCTGTGTAGGCGAGGTTCGACGTCAGCTGCCACTGCGGCGCGAGGTTGACCAGCGCACCGAAGGCCGCGCTGTGCGGGTTGAAGGTGCGCTCGCCGACGGCGAAGCGCGTGACCGTCGGATCGTCCGGGTAGCCCAGCGATCGGATGCGGACCTGCTCGGTGCGCGCACCGAAGCTCAGCCGGCCCCACGAAGTGCCGTACTCCTCGTACATGAACAGCGCATTGGAGCGCGTGCGGCTGTGCGGCGCAAAGGCCTCTTCGCCATCGGCGGCGAAGCGGTTGCTTTCGCTGCTGAAGCCGACCAGCCCCTCGAAGTTGCCGATCTTCTGGTGGCGCGCCTCGATGCGCAGGTCGTTGCTCATGTTCGAGAACGTGGTGCCGGGCGTGCCGCCATCGAACTCGGTGTGGCGGTAGTCGGTGTGGCTGAGCTTGGCGTGGATGCTGCTGATGAAACCGCCCGGGCGCCATTCGCCTTCGAGCGCATAGCGGTCGGACTTCATCCCGATGGTGACGTTGTCCTCGGCCACGGTGCCGTAGGTGCTGCGGTAGGTGCTGACCGAGGCGCCGATGTAGCCCTGGTCGAAGAACATCGTGCCGCCGAGCGCGCCGCCGTGCGCCTCGTTGGCCGAGTTGCAGATCTTGCGCGCCATCCATGGCGAGCCGGGCTTGCTGCATTCGAGGGTGATGGGCACCGAGACGTCCTTCGAGTCGCGGTTGAAGGCGTCGACGTGCAGCGCGAAGCGGTCGTTGCCGCCTTCGAGCACCACGCCGCCGTTCTTCTCCTTGTTGCCGGTGGAATAGCCCAGGTCTGCGCGGCCGCCGAAGCCGTTGATCGGCTCCGAAGGAATGCGGTTGTCGATCACGTTGACCACGCCGCCGACAGCGCTGCCGCCGTACTGCAGCGCCGACGGGCCGCGCAGCACTTCGATGCGGTCGGTGACCAGCGCATCGACAGGCACCGCGTGGTCGTAGCTCAGCGAGGAGGCATCGGGCGCGCCGCCGCCGTTCTGCAGGATGCGGATTCGGTCGCCGTCCTGGCCGCGAATGATCGGACGGCTGGCGTTGGGGCCGAAGTAGCTGCTGCTCACACCGGGCACGTTGTCCAGCGTTTCGCCGAGCGTCGACTGGGAACGCAGCAGCAGCTTGTCACCCGACAGCGTGGTCGTGGGCGCGATCAGTTCGGAGGCGCCGAGCGGATTGCCGGTGACGGTGACCTCGCGCAGGCTGGCGGCGTCGGCGGGTTGGGCCTGAACCTGCGCCTGGTCCTGGGCCATGCTTGCGAAGGAGGCGAGCGAAAGAACGGCAACGCCGATGGCGTTGCGACGGAAATGGGGAGTCATGAAGGGACACTCGTTGAATCGGATAACGACCGGCCGCCGCCCGCGCGGGAAGCGGGTACAGCAGCCGGAACACAGGAGATTCAGCGAGCGGAAGGCGGGCCGCGCGCGTCGAACAGCGCGACCCAGCGGGCGATGGTTTCGCCCTGCAGGAAAGCAAAGGTGGCCGACGGCAGCAGCATCGGCAGCACCACCAGCGGCACGCCGGGCATGCCGGAACCGTGCGAGAGCTGGTCGTACAGACGGCACTCGGCGTCGTTGTGTTCACCGAACAGGCTGGCCAGCTGGGGGACGGCATGCTTGTGGGCAGCCTGCGCCGCGGCGGCCGGCAGGCCCGGCACGTGCAGCGAACGGTGCATCAACCCCAGCGTGCCCGCGAACCACACCGCGACCATCAGCGCGATGACGAGCGCGCGGGTCGAACGGGTCCGGGGCTGGCGGATGAAGAGATGCACGGGGCGCAGGTACCGATCGGCGCTCAGGCCTTGACGCGCGACGCGAAGGTCTTCTGGAACTTCTCGACCTTCGGTCCCACGACGAACGCGCAGTAGCCCTGGTTCGGATTGTTCAGGAAGTAGTCCTGGTGATAGGCCTCGGCCGTCGAGTAGTTGGCGAGCTGCGCCACCTCGGTCACGACCGGCGAGCTGTAGGTCTTGCTGGCTCCAATCTCGCGGATGACCTCCTCGGCCACCTGCTTCTGCGCGTCGCTCGTGTAGTAGATGCCGCTGCGGTACTGGGTGCCGGCGTCGTTGCCCTGGCGGTTGAGCGTGGTCGGGTCGTGCACGACGAAGAAGATCTCGAGGATTTCGCGCAGGCTGATCTGCGCGGGGTCGAATTCGAGTTTCACCACCTCGGCGTGGCCGGTGCGGCCGGTGCAGACCTGCTCGTAGGTCGGGTTGACGGTCTGGCCGTTGCAATAGCCCGACTCCACGTCCAGCACGCCCTGCACCCGGTCGAACACCGCCTCGGTGCACCAGAAGCAGCCACCGCCGAGCACGATGGTTTCGGTGGGCGGCGATGAAGTGGACATGGTGCGGCTCCGGGAGGTTGGAAAAGGACGAGCCCGTTATTGTGGCGGCTTGACGTGACGGATATCGGTCACTACATTACTAACCCGCGAGTCATTAACATCTCATGTCCCCGCCCCGTTCCTTCGTCGACAAGATCATCTGCCCGGTGCGCGCCAAGCGCGAGCGCCGGAAAGAGGCGCGCCCAGGCGAACTGCTGGCCGCCGCGCTCGACCTGTTCGTCGAAAAAGGCTTTGCCGCCACCCGCTCAGAGGAAGTGGCGGCGCGCGCCGGCGTCTCCAAGGGCACCCTCTTTCTCTATTTCCCGAGCAAGGAAGAGCTGTTCAAGGCCGTCGTCATGGAAAGCCTCGGCGGCCGTTTCACGGAGTGGAACGCCGAATTCGCGGCTTTCGAGGGCACCACGGCCGACATGCTGCGCTACTGCATGAGAGTGTGGTGGGAACGCGTCGGCATGACCCAGGCCTCGGGCCTGACCAAGCTCATGATGAGCGAGGGTGCCAACTTTCCCGACCTGGCGGAGTTCTACCGCCGCGAGGTGGTCCGCCCCGGCCACGAACTGCTGCGGCGCATTTTCCAGCGCGGCATCGACAGCGGCGAGTTCGCTCCGATGGACGTCGACCACGCGATCTATTCGGTGGTGGCGCCCATGATCTTCCTCATGCTCTGGAAGCATTCGGCCATGGTCTGCGTCGACGGCGCATCGGCCCTCGACCCCGAAAAATACCTCGCCGCCCAGGCCGAGGTGGTGATCAACGGACTCTGCGTGCGCCCCGGAAGGCCGACCGGAGCGGAGGCGTCATCGGCGACGCCTAAAATTGAAGGTTTGTCCTGAGCCCACAAGGAAAGCCACGCCATGAACCCCACCCCCACCCTCGAGCGCCTGCGCTTCAACATGATCGAACAGCAGATCCGCCCCTGGGATGTGCTGGATACCGACATCCTCGAACTGCTGGCCGAAATCCACCGCGAAGACTACGTCCCCGACGCGCACCGCACGCTGTCGTTCTTCGACATGGAACTGCCGCTGCTCGACGGCTCCGTGCCCGGCGAAATCATGCTGTCGCCCAAGGTCGAGGCCCGCACGCTGCAGGACCTGCACATCCAGAAGCATGAATCGGTGCTCGAGATCGGCACCGGCTCCGGCTTCATGGCCGCCTTGCTGGGCGCCCGCGCCGCCCAGGTGCTGTCGCTCGAAATCAACCCCGTGCTGGCCGCCCGTGCCGCCGAGACGCTGCGCCAGAACGGCGTGACCAACGTCGAAGTGCGCCATGCCGACGGCGCCGTGCCGCTGCCCAGCGGCCCGAGCTTCGACGTGATCGTGCTGAGCGGCTCGGTCGCGCGCATTCCGCAGAACCTGCTGGGTTCGCTCAAGGTCGGTGGCCGCCTCTCGGCCATCGTGGGCGAAGAGCCGATGATGCGCGCCCACTTCGTCACCCGCACCAGCGAAAGCAAGTGGGACACGATCCAGCCCTGGGACACCGTGGCCCCGCGGCTGCTGAACTTCCCCGAGCCCTCGCGCTTCTCGTTCTGAGCGGGCGGTCCACCGAATGATCGACCAAGTCCGCCCCGCCGACCTCGCCGCCTGGTTCGCCCAGGACGCCGATGCCATCCCCGTGCTGCTCGACGTGCGCGAACCCTGGGAACTACAGACGGCGAGCGTCGTGCCCCAGGGCTTCACCCTGGTCGCGATTCCGATGAACGAGATTCCCGGGCGGCTGGCCGAGTTGAATGACGGCCAGCCCGGACTTCGAATTGCCTGCCTGTGCCATCACGGCGCACGCAGCCAGCGCGTGGCCACTTTCCTGAACCAGAACGGCTTTGACCAGCTCGCCAACGTGGCGGGCGGCATCGACGCCTGGTCTTCGCAGCACGACCCTTCCGTGCCGCGCTACTGATTCTTTCTCCAAGGACGTTCAATGCCTTCCAGGCCCCGGCTTTCGCCTCTTTCCGCAGCGCTCGCAAGCATCTTCGCAGCCCTGCTCGCATCGCCGGCCCAGAGCCAGACACTGAACGAACTCTACGAATCCGCCCGCGGCTTCGACGCCACCTACCAGGGCGCACGGGCCCAGTACGACGCCAGCATCGCGCGCGCCGCGCAGGCCAAGGCCGGCATCCTGCCCGCCGTGGGACTCACGGCCGGCGTGACGCGCAGCGACCTCGACATCGAGACCCTCACCGGCGCCGGCCGCGGCACCACCACGCCGCGCGACTTCAACACGCAGAACGTCGGCATCAACGCCACGCAGCCGCTGTACCGGCCGGCCAACTGGGCCACCTACGAGCAGGGCAAGCGCCAGGCCGACATCGCGCGGGCGGTGCTCACCATTGCCGAGCAGGACCTGATCGTGCGCGTGAGCCAGGCGTACTTCGACGTGCTCGCGAGCCAGGACAGCCTGGCGCTCGTGCGCGCGCAGAAGGTCGCCGTGGCCGAGCAGCTGGCATCGGCCAAGCGCAACTTCGAGGTCGGCACCTCCACCATCACCGACTCGCGCGAGGCGCAGGCCCGCTACGACCTCGTGATCGCCCAGGAAATCGCGGCCGAGAACGACCTGCAGGTGAAGAAGGTGGTGCTCGACCAGCTGGTCGGCCGCCCCGGCAGCGTGCCGGTGCCGCTGCGGGTACCGGTGGTGCTGCCCACCGCCATGCCCGCGGACATCAACGCCTGGGTCGCGCAGGCCGACGAGGTGCACCCCGCCATCCAGCAGGCCCGCCTGGGGCTCGACGTGGCCGGGCTCGAAGTGGAGAAGGCCAAGGCCGGCCACAAGCCCACGCTCGACGCCAACCTGGGCTACAACGTCACGCGCAACCCGACGGGCACCAGCACGAGCACCGTGGGCACGCGCATCAATGCGGCCACGGTCGGCGTCACGTTCAACCTGCCGTTGTTCGCCGGCTTCGCCACCGAGAACCGCGTCAAGGAAACGCTGGCGCTCGAGGACCAGTCGCGCAGCGTGCTCGACGGCACCAAGCGCAGCGTGGCGCAGGCCACGCGCGCGGCGTACCTCGGGCTCGTCTCGGGTGCGGGGCAGGTGAAGGCACTGGAAGCGGCCGAGGCGTCGAGCCAGAGCGCGCTCGATGCCAACCGGCTGGGCTACCAGGTGGGCGTGCGCATCAACATCGACGTGCTGAATTCGCAGAGCCAGTTGTTCCAGACCAAGCGCGATCTCGCGCAGGCGCGCTACAACGTGCTGCTGGGCAACCTGAAGCTGCGCCAGGCCAACGGCACGCTGACGATCGACGACATGAACGCGATCAACGCGACGCTGGCGAGCAGCGGCAGCGTGCCGGCGGTGCCTCCAGCCACGGGGCCGGATCGCAGCACAACGACGCCGGTCGCGCCGCCGAGCATCCCGGTGATTCCGCCGGTGCCGGTACCGCCGTTCAATCCGCCGGCACCGACGATGCCGACGGCACCGGTGCCGCCGGTGATCCTCAACCCGCCGGTGCGCTGAGGCTTTTTCTCCCTCCCCTTCCGGGGGAGGGCCGGGGTGGGGGCACGACGGCCTCGGCCCCACTGCTGCGCTCATTGGGCGCTTGCCCCCATCCCAGCCTTCCCCCAGAGGGGGAAGGAGCAATACAAACTCAGTCGAGTGTGGGTTCGGCGCGCGGCGGCTCGCTTTCGAGCGGCGCGTGTCCCGACGCCACAGGCTCCGCCGCCTGCGCGATCGCGAGCACCGCAGCGGCCGTGCGCTCGGCCGCCCCGCGATTCGACGAAGAGAACGCCAGCGCGGCCTGCGCCATCGTGGCGCGGCGCTCGGGGTTCTCGACCAGCTTCAGCGCAGCCGTCACGGCCTGCTCCATGTTCTCGACGCGCAGCGATGCGCCGGCCGCCAGCGACAGCTGCGCCGCCTCGGCGAAGTTGAAGGTCGACGGTCCCATGACCACCGGGCAGCCGCAGGCCGCCGGCTCGATCAGGTTCTGCCCGCCCAGCGGCTCGAAGCTGCCGCCCAGCAGCGCCACGTCGGCCAGGCCGTAGTACAGCGCCATCTCGCCCAGCGAATCGCCGAGCCAGATCTCCGCCTCGGCCGGCTGGCCCGCCGCGCTGCGGCGCGCCACGGCGAAGCCTTCGGCCTCGATCAGCGCGGCCACTTCGTCGAAGCGCTGCGGATGGCGCGGCACGATCATCCATTGCACGTCGTGCACGCGCTTGGCAATCGAGCGGATCGCGCCCTGCTCCGGCGGCACGGGCGAGGTCGCACCGAAGCGCTTGAGCACTTCGAGCAGCATCCGCTCCTCGCCGTCGCGCGAACTCGCGAGCACGACCATCGGCCGCGGCAGGTGCTCGCGCAGCGACACGGCCGCGTTCAGCTGGCGCACGTCGGGCGTGGCGTCGAACTTGAGGTTGCCGTAGATCCCGGCCACCTTGGCGCCGAGCGACACCAGCCGGTGCGCATCGGCCTCGGTCTGCGCCCACACGGCCGCAAGGGCCGAGTAGGCGGGCCGCGCGAGCCATGCAAGCCGTTCGGCCGCAGCGAGCGATTTCTCGTTGAGCCGCGCATTGGCCAGCACCAGCGGAATGCGGCGCTCGGCGCAGGCAGCGGCCATTTCGGGCCAGACCTCGGTCTCCATCAGCACGCCGATGCGCGGCTCGAAGCGATCCAGGAAACGCGCCACCGCGCCCGGCGTGTCCCACGGCTGCCAGACCTGCGTGTCGCCCGGCTCGAGCAGCTTGGCGCCCTCTTCACGGCCGGTGGCGGTGCCGTGCGTGAGCAGGATCGGGATGCCCGGGTACTGCCTGCGCAGTTCGGCGATCAGGATGGCGGCCGCGCGCGTCTCGCCGAGCGAAACCGCGTGCACCCAGCATTGGGCCTTGCCGGTGGTGGCTTCGTTGTAATGGCCGAAGCGCTCTTCCACGGCCACGCCATAGCCCGGCTCGGCCTCCGCGCGGCGCCGCAGCTTGCGGCGCACGAGCGGTTGCACAACGGTGGTGAAGACGCCGTAGAGGCGCAGCAGCAGGGAACGCACAGGCTCAGTGGGACGCTTCGGCGAGCTTGGCGTCGGGCTTGGCCGTACGCAGCAGCGCGAGCATCTCGGTTTCGATGCGCTTCAGCGCGGCATCGGTCTGGCCTTCGAAGCGAAGCACGAGCACGGGGGTGGTGTTCGATGCGCGGATCAGGCCGAAGCCATCGGGCCAGTCGACACGCAGGCCGTCGATGGTCGAGACCTTGGCCGGGGCCGCGAAGCTCGCGCCCTTCACGAGCTTGTCGACCACGGTGTGCGGCTCGCCTTCGGCGCAGGGCACGTTCAGTTCGGGCGTCGAGAAGCTGGTGGGCAGCGCGTTGAGCACGTCGCTCGCGTTCGGGCTCTTGCTCAAGATTTCGAGCAGCCGGCAGCCCGCATAGGTGCCGTCGTCGAAGCCGAACCAGCGCTCCTTGAAGAAGATGTGGCCGCTCATCTCGCCGCCCAGCGGCGAATCGATTTCCTTCATCTTCGCCTTGATGAGCGAATGGCCGGTCTTGAAGATCATCGGCACGCCGCCCGCGGCCTCGATGGCCGGCGCCAGGCGCTGCGAGCACTTCACGTCGTAGACGATGGTGCCGCCGGGCACGCGCGACAGCACGTCCTGCGCAAAGAGTTGCATCTGGCGGTCGGGGAAGATGTTCTGGCCGTCCTTGGTGACGATGCCCAGGCGGTCGCCGTCGCCGTCGAAGGCCAGGCCCAGTTCGGCATCGCCCGCGGCCAGCGCGGCCATCAGGTCCTTGAGGTTCTCGGGCTTGCTCGGATCGGGATGGTGGTTGGGGAAGTCGCCGTCGACTTCGCTGAACAGTTCGGTCACCTCGCAGCCGATGGCGCGGAAGATGGCCGGGGCCGATGCACCCGCGATGCCGTTGCCCGAGTCGACCACGATCTTCATCGGACGGGCCAGCTTGATGTCGCCGGCAATGCGCTTCACGTAGGCCTCGGTCACGTCGACCTTGCGCACGCTGCCGCCGGGGGCGAGTTGCGCGGTGCCGGCTTCCATGGTCTTGCGCAGGCCCTGGATCTCGTCGCCGTAGATCGCGCGGCCGGCCAGCACCATCTTGAAGCCGTTGTAGTCCTTGGGGTTGTGGCTGCCGGTGACCTGGATGCCGCTCGTGCACAGCGTGTGGGCCGCGAAGTACAGCATCGGGGTGGTGACGGCGCCCACGTCGATCACCTCGACGCCGGTGGCGACGAGGCCCTTGATCAGCGCCTCGGCCAGCACGGGGCCCGACAGGCGGCCATCGCGTCCCACGGCCACGGACTTCTCGCCGGCGGCACGGGCGGCGCTGCCGAAGGCCCGGCCGAGCGCTTCGGCCACCTCCGCATCGAGAGTGACGGGCACAACGCCGCGGATGTCATAGGCCTTGAAGATGGACGCGCTGAGCTGCATGAAGGCGTTTCCCTGTTGGTTTTTGGAACGAGGCATTGTAGGCAAGGCTCCGGGCGCCCACATGTCCGAAAACGGCCAGTTGAAACGAGTCGAAACCGTATCATTTCCCCATGCCCACCAGCCACACCTCCACCGAAGCGCTCGAGAGCGACGCCTGCTACCTGGCGATGAAGACGCACGATGCGCGCTTCGACGGGTCGTTCTTCACCGCCGTGACCTCCACCGGCATCTATTGCCGTCCGGTCTGCCGCGTCAAGCTGCCGCGGCGCGAGAACTGCCGGTTCTTCCGCCACGCGGCACAGGCCGAGGCCGCGGGCTTTCGCCCCTGCCTGCGCTGCCGGCCCGAACTCGCGCCGCGCGCAGCCACCTGGTCGACCGAGGACGCCTCGCGCATCCTCGCGCTGCAGGCGGCGCGGCTGATCGACGAGCCCGATGCGTGGTCGGAAGACGGCCCCGGCGCAGCGCAGATCGCAGCGCGGCTCGGCGTGAGCGACCGCCACCTGCGGCGCATCTTCGAGGTGCAGTTCGGCGTGTCCCCGCTGCAGTACCTGCAGACGCGCCGGCTGCTGGCCGCCAAGCAGCTCATTGCCGACACCCGCCTGCCGATGACGCAGGTGGCACTGGCCAGCGGCTTCGCGAGCGTGCGGCGATTCAATGCGGCCTTTCTCGAACACTACGGCCTGAACCCGAGCGCCCTGCGGCGTGCTGGCGGCGCCACTGCCGAGGGCGGCGAAGGCAAGGCGATCGAGGTGCGGCTGGGCTTTCGTCCGCCTTATGACGCCAACGCCATGCTCGGCTTCTTCGCGCGCCGTGCGCTGTGCGGCGTCGAAGTCGTCTCGACATCGGACGGCAAGCAGCCCGCCAAGGGCAGCACGCCCACTTACGCGAAGCTCACCCGCACCCTGCGCATCCAGCAGGGCGGACAGGCGCATGCCGGCTGGCTGCAGCTGCGCTTCGACCTCGAGCGCGAACAGGTGCTGCTGTCGATCAGCGATTCGCTGGCCGCGGTGCTGCCCATCGTCATCAGCCGCGCCCGCGCGCTGTTCGACCTCGACGCCGAACCGATGGCCATCAACGCAGCGCTGCATGCGGCCTTTCCGCACGGCGACGGACTGCGCGTGCCCGGTGCGGTCGACGGCTTTGAGCTGGCGGTGCGTGCGGTGCTGGGCCAGCAGATCACGGTGGCCGCGGCTCGCACGCTGGGCTCGCGGCTGGTCGAGGCCTTCGGCGAGCCGCTTGCGACGCCCGTCGAAGGATTGGATCGCCTGTTTCCCACGCCCGCGGCCATTGCCGCCGCGAGCGGCGATTCGCTGGGCCAGCTCGGCATCGTGCGCCAGCGGCAAAGCGCGCTGCACGCCATCGCGCGCGAGGTCGCGGCCGGCAAGCTGGCGCTGCATGCGGGCGCCGACGTGCCATCGACCATCGCCGCGCTGCAGGAACTGCCCGGCATCGGCGCGTGGACCGCGCAGTACATCGCCATGCGCGCGCTGCGCTGGCCCGACGCCTTCCCGGCCGGCGACGTGGCGCTGCAGAAGGCGCTGGGCGTGACCACCGCGCGCGCGGCCAGCGAAGCCTCGCAAGCCTGGCGGCCGTGGCGCAGCTATGCGGTGCTGCGGGCGTGGCACGCGCCCTCTTCTCCTTCTCCTGTCGCGGGCGCCACCGACGCGGCGATCGCGGAATCCCCTCTCATCACTACGGCAGGCCTCACCGCCTGAAATGTCATGAAGTTCAAGAGCAAAGTCATCTACACCTCGCACATCGACACGCCGCTCGGCGGCATCACGATGGCGGCCACCGACCAGGGCCTGGCCGGCGTCTGGTTCGACCAGCAGCGCCACTGGCCCGACACCGCGGGCTGGATCACGAAGGACGACCATCCCGCGCTCGCGGAGGCGGCCGCCCAGCTGCGCGACTATTTCGCCGGCAAGCGCGAGCGCTTCGACATGAAACTCGACCTGTCGCACGGCACCGCCTTCCAGCAGAGCGTGTGGCAGCAGCTGCTGGCCATTCCGGCCGGCGCCACCACGAGCTACGGCAAGCTGAGCATGAACGTGGGCAACCCGGCCGCAGTGCGCGCGGTGGGCGCGGCCGTGGGGCGCAACCCGATCAGCGTGATCGTGCCCTGCCACCGCGTGCTCGGTGCCGACGGTTCGCTGACCGGTTACGCTGGCGGGCTCGAACGCAAGACCGCCCTGCTCGAACTCGAGGGAGCGCTCTGAGCATCCACAAGAAGCAGAGCGAAAGACGCATGACCACCACGAACAACAACATCGCCGCCGCCACGCCCCTCGCACCCAGCGCCTGGCTCATCGACCTTGTGCTGCTGGGCGCGCTCTGGGGCGCGTCTTTTCTCTTCATGCGCATCGGCGCGGCCGAGTTCGGTGCGCTGCCGACGGCGGCGGTGCGGGTGGCGATCGCCGCGCTGTTCCTGCTGCCCATCGCATTGCTGCGCGGCCAGGGGCCATCCCTGGCGAAGCACTGGAAGGCCAGCTTCACGGTCGGTGTCTTCAACTCGGGCATGCCGTTCGCGCTGTTCTGCTTCGCGCTGCTGACCATCAACACCGGCCTGGCCGCCGTGCTCAATGCCACCACGCCGATGTTCGGCGCACTCGTGGCGTGGGCCTGGTTCCGCGAGCGCCCGAACGGCTCACGCCTCATCGGTCTCGCGATCGGCTTTGCCGGCGTCGCCATGCTCGCGAGCCGCAGCGCCGGCCTGCATGCGGGCGCCAGCGGCCATGCCGCGCTCTTCGCGGTGCTGGCCTGCCTGGGCGCATGCCTGTGCTACGGCATCTCGGCCAGCGCCACGCGCGCTCACCTGGGCGGCGTGCCCGCGCTGACCACCGCCACCGGCAGCCAGATCGGCGCCACGCTGTTCCTCGCCATTCCCGCCTTCTGGCTCTGGCCCGCGCAGATGCCCAGCCTGCGCGCATGGCTGGCGCTGCTGGCGCTGGGCATCGCCTGCACGGGCATCGCCTACATCCTGTTCTTCCGTCTGATCGAACGCGCCGGGCCGGCCCGCGCGCTGACCGTGACCTTCCTGGTGCCGGTGTTCGCGCTGTTCTACGGCGCGGTGTTCCTCGGAGAAAACATCACGCAGTGGATGCTGATCTGCGCGGCCGTCATCGTCTGCGGCGTGGCGCTGTCGACCGGCATCGTCAAGCTCGGCCTGCCGCGCAGGGCCTCGGCCTGAGCGTGTTTTCTTGCGGGGCGCCTACACGGCACCCGCGACGACGTTCACCGAGAGCGCCAGCACCAGCATGTTGAACGCAAAGGCCAGCACGCTGTGCAGCAGCGTGATGCGCCGCATCTCCTTCGAGGTCGCCTGCACGTCGGACACCTGCGAGGTCATGCCGATCACGTACGAGTAGTAGAGAAAGTCGAAGTAGTCGGGGGCGTCGTGCCCGCCCGGAAAATCGAGCCCACCGTCAGGCGTACCGTCCCGCTGGTCGATGTAGTAGCGGTGCGCATAGTGAAAGGCATAGATGGTGTGCATCGTCAGCCACGACCCTGCCAGCGCCACCAGGCCCAGCGCGACATGCGCCGCGCGCTCCCAGCCGCTCAGCCCCTTCACCTGCTGCAGCAGCATCGCGATGGCCACCACGCTCATGCCCACCACCACCAGCATCGAGACCAGGATCACCACATTGGGCTGGTCCAACGACTGGGCGCGCTCGCGCGTGCGCTTCGCATCGAAGGTGTCGGCCAGCCACCACGACAGCAGCTGGAAGACCCCCACGCCTACGCACCATCCGGCCAGCCCGCGCGCCATGCCGCTCATGGGCAGCGGCATCAGCGCGGCCGCAACGGCGCAGCCGGTGGCCGCGCCATAGAGAAGACGTTGGGGACCGGTGGTGGTGGAAAGATGTCGGCGCATGGGCGAGCACTGTAGCGCCGTAGCGTAGAAGGAGTCCTACAAGTACAGCGGCATTCCGCGCATCGAGAAAGCTCGCGCGCGCCACTAGGGTTCTCGCTGTTCAAGGGAGCTTCGCCCGGAAGCACAGCGCAAGGCCTCAGGCCTGCGCCCATTTCATCGCGTGCCCGCGGCATCCATTTCCCATCCGGGTCACCAAGGATTTCATCCATGCTGCTGCTCCCCCCTCGCCCCGCTTTGGGCGCACTGTTCGGCTCCGGCCTCCTGCTTGCCGCCGCGCCGGCTCTGGCCGATCCCTCGCCCGCGCTCGACCGGTTCAGCTTCTCGGTCGGCGCCTTCAGCGCCGATCCGAAGTTCAACGCCTCGGTCGGCACGCCGTATGGCACGCTGCAATCGGGCGACATCAAGCCGGGCCGCGTGACCATGCCGCGCATCACGGCCGACGTGCTGATCGGCGACAGCCACGGCGTCTCGTTCGACTACTACCAGTACCGGCGCGACTACTCCGGTGGTGTCGCGAACACCACGTCCCTGGGCAGCTTCGGTTCGCTGAATACTTTCGGCAACGCCACCGTCAACACCAAGCTCGACTTTGCCAAGCTCTCGTACAAGTGGTGGATCGGCTCGGGCAACACCGTGCTCGGCCTGGGTGCCGGCGCCGCCTACTACCGTGCGACGCTCGGCGCGATTGCGCTCGCCGGGGTCAACGGCCAGGTCAGAACGCTGAACGAAAGCTCCAGCGACAACGCCGTGGCGCCGCTGCTCGAAGTGGGCGTGCGCCACGCCATCACGCCGGACCTGCGGCTGTTCGCCGACGCCTCGGGCGTGTGGAAGAGCAGCGGCCGCTTCCACGGCAACATCTACAACGCCTCCGCCGGCGTCGAGTGGTTCCCGGTGAAGAACGTGGGCCTGGTGCTCGCCTATGGCCTGACGAACATCGACCTGACGCGCGAGAGCGGCTCTGCCGATTCTCGTTTGAAGGTCCGCCTGCAGGGGCCTTCGGCTTTCCTCAAGGCACGCTTCTAGGCCCTGGGTCGTTCTGCGTGTAGCCAGTCTTCGCAAGACGCGGTGCGGCGGCCAGCCTTAGGCTGCGCCCATCATCGAAGAACGGAGACACAGAGCATGCCTGCAGCCGCCACCGGCCTCGCGCCGCCGCAGTTCCATCCGCGCATCTCGCGCATCGCGCTGGGCGACGTGATCCACCGCAGCGCGCGCCGCTTCGGCACGCGCACTGCGCTGATCGAGGGCGAACACCGCATGTCCTACGGCGAACTCGACGCCGCGTCGAACCGCTTCGCACATCACCTGCTGGGCCTGGGCCTCTCGAGCGGCGAGCGCGTGGGCATGCTGTGCAACAACTCGATCCAGATGGTGGTCGCCATGCTGGGCATCCAGAAGGCCGGGCTGGTGTGGGTGCCGATCAACACCGCGCTGGCGGTGGACGCCATCGGCTACATCCTCGCGCATGCAGGGGTGCGCCACCTGGTGATCGACACCGCGCTGCATGCGAAGCCCGAGCTGCGCGAACTGGTGGCTGCGCAAGGCATCGCGCCGATGCTCTGCGTGCTCGACGGCGATGCGCCGCCCGCCGGCCTGCCGACCGTGCCGCAGGCCATCGTGCAGGGACCCCACACGCTGCCCGACGTGCCCATCGACAGCACGCAGCTTGCGTTCATCATGTACACCAGCGGCACCACAGGGCGCCAGAAGGGCGTGATGCATTCGCATGCGTCGGTGCACTCGGTGCTGCTGAGCAACATGGTCGAATGGGGCAGCAGCCCCGAGCGCGCCGACGTGTGGAGCAGCGTGCTGCCGCTGTTCCATTGCGGCCAGCACACAGTGCTGATGTCGGCGCTGGCGGTGGGCGGCGCGCTCGTCGTGCTGCGCGGCTTCGACCCCGGCGCGGTGCTCGCCGCCATCGAGCGCCACCGGATCACGGTGATGGTCGGCCTGCCGATGATGTACGGCGCGCTGCTCGCGCACCCGCAGCGCGCTGCGCGCGACCTGTCGAGCCTGCGGCTGTGCGTCTACGCGATGGCGCCGATGTCGCGCACGCTGCTGCTGCGCCTGCTCGACGGGTTCTGCCCCAACTTCGCACTCGTCTCGGGCCAGACCGAGATGTACCCCGGCGCCACCATCTTCGAGGTGCAGGAGCAGCGCAAGCGCTTCGGCTCGTACTGGGGCGTGGGCACGCTGGTGAACGAGGTCGCCGTGATGGGCGATGAGGGCGAACTGCTCGGGCCGGAGCAGGTCGGCGAGATCGTCTTTCGCGGCCCCAACGTGATGCTGGGCTACTACAAGGACCCGGAGGCGACGGCGAACGCGCAGCGCTTCGGCTGGCACCATTCGGGCGACCTGGGCAAGTTCGATGCCGACGGGCAGCTGGTCTTCCTCGACCGGCTGAAGGACATGGTGAAGTCGGGCGGCGAGAACGTGCCGTCGATCAAGGTCGAGGAAGTTCTGCTGCGGCACCCCGCCGTGCTCAATGCGGCGGTGGTGGGCCTGCCGCACGAGCGCTGGGGCGAAGCCATCACCGCCTTCGTCACGCGCCGGCCCGATGCGCCAGCGGACTTCAGCGAGGCCGCGCTGGCGGCGCACTGCAAGGAGCACCTCGGCAGCTTCGAGGTGCCGAAGGAAATCGTCTTCCTGCCTGCGCTGCCGATGACCTCCACCGGCAAGATCCAGAAGTTCGAGTTGCGCAAGGCACACCAGGGTCTCTATCAACGGGGCTGACGCGGCGATGGCGCCTCGCCGCACGGCCCGCGGGCCGCCAAAGTGTTGTTTCATCAGTGCTAACCCCGCGGTCCGGGCTTGTTCCCTCGAGTGGATGAATGTAATAATTTAGTTACAACGCCACCCTCCGGAAAAAGTCCCCATGAAACACCGCGCCGCCCTCCATTCACCTCGCACCATCGCCCGCGGTACGGCCGCGCTGCTTCTCGCAGCCTGCGCTTCGTCGCATGCCTTTGTGATCGGTGTCAGCGAAGGCGTGAGCTACAACGTGTCCGACGCGCAGGTCACCGGCCGCTTCGAGCCCATCGCCGAGGTGCTGTCCAAGGCGCTCAAGCAGCCGGTGACGATCAAGATCTTCAATTCGTACAACGGTGCGCGCGACGCGCTGAAGCAGCAGCAGGTCGACTTCGCTTTCGTGCACCCGTCGCACGTGGCGCTCGGCGCCATCAAGGGCGGGCAGTACAGCGCATTCGCCTGGACCACCGGCTACACCGACTACAAGGTGTCGTTCCTGTGCAAGGAACAGCAGCCGATCTCCGACTGGAAGAGCGTGGCCGGCAAGCAGCTGGTCATGCCCGACGCCGACTCGATCACCGCGGTGATCACACGCGCGATGCTGCGCGAGCAGGGCCTGCAGGGTACTGCGGTCAAGGTCACCAACACGCGCTTCCAGGAGGCCGTGCCCTTCTACGTGCAGAACGGCTTTGCAGCCTACGGCGCAACGGCAGCCTCCGGCGTGATCAAGACCTGGAAAGACGGCGGCGGCAAGGTCTGCGCGGAATCGCGCGCCGTGCCGATCAAGCAGTGGCTCGCGTCGCGCAAGCTCGACGCGGCCACGGTGAACGCGGCGCGCGATGCGCTGCTGAGCCTTGCGCAGACCGACGCCGGCAAGCGCGCGCTCGCTGCGTCCACCTATGTGGGCTTCGTCACGCCTTCGTCCGACGTCGAGTCCTCGCTGATGAGCTGGCTGGGGATCTGAGGGGCAAGGCCGTACGCGCACGCCGCCTGCCCGGGCCGGGCAGAATCCGGCGCTTGCCGTCTCCCTCCCAAGGACTCCCTCCATGACCGATCTCTCGAGCTTCCCCATCACGAAAAAATGGCCCGCGCAGCACCCTGACCGGCTGCAGATGTACTCGCTGCCCACGCCCAACGGCGTGAAGGTGTCGATCATGCTGGAGGAGACCGGCCTGCCCTACGAGCCGCACCTCGTGAGCTTCGAGACCCACGACCAGACCTCGCCAGCGTTCCTGTCGCTCAACCCGAACAACAAGATCCCGGCCATCCTCGACCCCGATGGCCCGGGCGGCAAGCCGCTGGCGCTGTTCGAATCGGGCGCCATCCTCGTGTACCTCGCCGAGAAGACCGGCAAGTTCATTCCGCAGGACGCCGCCGGCCGCTACGAAACCCTGCAGTGGGTGATGTTCCAGATGGGCGGCATCGGCCCGATGTTCGGCCAGCTCGGCTTCTTCAACAAGTTCGCAGGCAAGGACTATGAAGACAAGCGCCCGCGCGACCGCTACGTGGCCGAGTCGAAGCGCCTGCTCGGCGTGCTCGACCAGCGCTTGTCGGATCGCGCATGGATCGTGGGCGACAGCTACACCATCGCCGACATCGCCACCTTCCCGTGGGTGCGCAACCTGATCGGCTTCTACGAGGCAGCGGACCTCGTGGGCTTCAAGGATTTTCCGAACGTGGCGCGCGCGCTCGAAGCCTTCGTGGCGCGCCCCGCCGTGGTGGCGGGGCTGGGCATTCCGAAGCGCGGCTGAGCGCCTCTCAGTTCGCGCTCAGGTCCATCAGCATGCGCGACAGCAGATAGAGGCGCGGCACCACGCTCTCGACCTCCGCGTACTCCTCCGGCGTGTGGATGCCGCCACCCACGATGCCGAAGCCATCGAGCACCGGCACGCCGACGCCCGCCACCAGGCTCGCGTCGGCCGCGCCGCCGCTGCTCTCGACGGTGAGCTTCTTGCCGATCTCGCCGTAGATGCCTTCGGCCATGCGCACCAGCTTGTCGGACGCGGGCGAACGCGGCATCGGCGGCAGGCCGCGGATCAGGCGCACGCGCACCTCGGTCTCGGGGATCAGCTTGTTCTGCGAGATGCGGACCAGGTCTTTCTCCACGCGGTCGAGCTCCTCGGGCGTGGCCGCGCGCACATCGCCCTTGGCGCTCGCGGTCGCCGGAATCACGTTGGTCGGTCCGTTGGCCGTGAGCACCGTGAAGTTGACGGTGGTCTTCTTCGCCGCGTCCGCCGTCTTCGACAGCTGCAGCACCTGGTGCGCCACTTCCATCGCCGCATTGCGGCCCGCCTCGGGCGCCACGCCCGCGTGAGCGGCCAGCCCCTTCACCTCGACGAGCGCGGTGGCCGAGCCCTTGCGCTCGACAACGAGGCCATCGGCCGGGCGGCCCGGCTCCAGGTTCAGCGCCACGTCGTGCTGCTTCGCGATGCGCTCGATCAGCGCGCTGGTGCCGACGGAGCCGGTCTCCTCGTTGGTGTCGAGCAGGAAGGTGATCTGCCCATAGTCCTTGAAGCCGATCTGCTGCAGGATCTTCAGCGCGTAGAGCCCGGCGATCACCCCGCCCTTGTCGTCCATCACGCCGGGGCCGTAGGCGCGGCCGTCCTTGATGTAGAAGGGCTTGGCCGCAGCCGTGCCTTCCTTGAACACGGTGTCCATGTGCGCGAGGATCAGGATCTTCTTCTTGCCCTGGCCGGTCAGTGTCGCGACCACGTTGGTACCGGGATGCGGATCGGCCGGAAAGGTCTCGATGCGCGCACCGAGCTTGCGCAGCTCTTCCACCGCCATCTCCCGGACCTTGTCGAGGCCCGCGGTGTCGGCCGAGCCGGAGTCGATGTTGACCATGCGCTCCAGCATCTTCAGCGCCTCGTCCTTGCTTTGCGTGGCGGCGTCGAGCACGCCCTGATGCGGCTTCTGGGCCATGGCATTGCCAGCCAGGAGCGCACACGCGAGCGCGGTGCATTGGGCGATGGCGAGCATGTGGCGGCGAGCGGGAGTCCGCGATTTCATGGCTGAAGAAGCCGAAGCGGGATGGCGCGAGAGGGTCGTCATGTTGTTCGTTCTGTTGAAGGAATGTCGAGGAAGGCGCGGCAGGCTATCACCCGACTCGCGAACGGATCAAGCTCACGATGCGGGCGCTGCCGCACGCACTCTACAGACACTTCAACCGGAAAAGCTCAGCCCGAAAAGTCTTCCCCGCGCAGCTCGATCGGCTGCCCATGCGGCGTGCGGCCGGCCGCGTGCTCCCAGGCATGCCGGTAGCGGGCCAGTTCGTCGCCCGAGCTGGCGCCCTTGCTGGCCACGAGCTTCTCGAGCGCGGCCAGCCAGTGCAGGTAGTAGGTCTGGCCGGTGTCGGGGTCGCCCGCGGCCTGAGCCTCGGAGATCTGCGCCGCCAGCGCCTCGGCCCATTCGGGCCATGTGAAGAGGCCGCGCTCGTGCAGCGCAAGCGTCATCGCGAAGGCCTGGGCTTCCCATAGCGCGCTGAACACCGGCCCGTCCGCATCGCGCGGCATGCCGGGCGACAGCGGCATGCGCTCGCCGCTCATTGGAATACCTTCGTGCTTCGCACTGCGGTGCGAGCTTGCTTGGGGCGGCCCGGCGCGGCGCTCATGCCACGGCCTCCAGATAGCTCTCCCACGCATCGACCGACACCGAGAGGTTCTGGCGCGGCGCATCGTCGCCCCACAGTTCGGCTTCGTCGAACTCCACCGTGTAGAGCCACTGCGGCTGCTCGCCGAGCCCTTGCGCGTTGGTGTCGGCGAACACATGCGCGCCATGTACGTGAACGATGGTGCCGCGCTTGCCCTGCACATAGGCCGGCAGCCGCGTGTGATGGTCGACCTTGCCGAGGTGCATGCGCACCTCCTGGCCAGGAGCGAAGCGAGCCGGTGCAGGTGCTGGTCGCTCGGCGGGCGAGCCCTTGGCCAGCACCGACTGCACATCGGCCGCGCGCAGCACGCGGGCCACAGGCGCGGCCGCGTGGCGCATCTCGCCGCTCGCGATCTCGTCGGGAAAGAGCTGACCGCGTTGCAGCATCAGCTGCTCCAGCGCGCGAAGCCAGATCTGGTAATAGCTCAGCTCGCCATAGTCGGGCAGCGTCTCGCGCACGGAGCGGCTCGCATCGATGTTCCACGAGCCCGTCGCGCCCATGGCCAGCACGAGCGCCAGCGCGCGCGGCTCCCAATCGGCATGAAAAAGCTCGCCCTCGGCTTCGGGCACCACCTTGCCGAAGCCGGGCTGCCCGCCGAGGTCCGCCTTCGTCGCGTAGCTCATGCGGCGCTCCCCGCTTCCGCAGTCGCGCCGGCCAGCCGCGTGCCGATCATCGAATCGCGCGAGACCAGATCGGCAAGCTCGTCTTCACTCAGACCTTCAGTGCCGGCGGGCCGCTGCGGAATCACGATGTAGCGCACCTCGGCGGTCGAATCCCACACGCGGATGCGCGTGGTCTCGGGCAGGGTCACGCCGAAGTCGGCGAGCACGCCGCGCGGGTCCTTCACCGCGCGCGAGCGGTACGGCGCGCTCTTGTACCAGGTGGGCGGCAGGCCCAGCACCGGCCACGGGTAGCAGCTGCACAGGGTGCACACCACCATGTGGTGCGTGTCGTCGGTGTTCTCCACCGCCACCATGTGCTCGCCCTGCCGCCCCGTGTAGTCCAGCGAGGCGATGGCTGCCGTGGCGTCGGCCAGCAGCCACTGCCGGAAGGCCGGATCGACCCAGGCCCGCGCCACCACCCTCGCGCCGTTGCGCGGGCCGATGCGGGTCTGGTAGGTGTCGATCAGCACGTCGAGCGCGGCCGGGTCGATGTAGCCCTTCTGCGCGAGCACGCTTTCGAGCGCACGCACGCGCAGGTCCATCTCGCCGAGTTCTCTGTGTTCGTGGTCATGGCCGTGGTGGTGACCGTGGCCGCTGTCGTCGTGGGGGTGGTCTGCACTCATTCCGACGATGCTACGCCCGGGCACTTAAAATTCGAAGCCTCGCGCCAGAACCCCCGGAAGCCTTTCGCCCATGACCTCCACGCCCGCCCGCCCCGTCCGCTCCCAGTACGAAGACTTCATGCGCCACGTCGACACGCATGGCGTCTTCAAGAGCGACCGCACGGGCACAGGCACCAAGAGCGTGTTCGGCCACCAGATGCGCTTCGACCTGAACGAGGGCTTCCCGCTGGTCACCACGAAGAAGGTGCACCTGAAGTCCATCATCCAGGAGCTGCTGTGGTTCCTCACCGGCTCCAGCAACAACAACTGGCTCAAGGAACGCGGCGTCACCATCTGGGACGAATGGGCGCGCGAGGACGGCGACCTGGGCCCGGTGTACGGCGTGCAATGGCGCAGCTGGCCCACGCCCGACGGCGGCTACATCGACCAGATCGCCGACGTCATCAAGACGCTGAAGACCAACCCCGATTCGCGCCGCATCATCGTGAGCGCATGGAACGTGGCCGAGCTGTCGAAGATGGCGCTCATGCCCTGCCATGCCTTCTTCCAGTTCTACGTGGCGCCGCCGCAGGCCGAGGGTGAACGCGGCAAGCTCAGCTGCCAGCTCTACCAGCGCAGCGCCGACATCTTCCTGGGCGTGCCCTTCAACATCGCGAGCTACGCGCTGCTCACGCACATGGTGGCGCAGCAGTGCGACCTCGACGTGGGCGACTTCATCTGGACCGGCGGCGACTGCCACATCTACAGCAACCATGCCGAGCAGGTCGCGCTGCAACTCAGCCGCACGCCCTACCCGTACCCCACGCTGAACATCAAGCGCAAGCCGGCGTCGATCTTCGAATACCAGTACGAAGATTTCGAGGTGCTGGACTACCGGCACGGCGATCCGATCAAGGCGCCCGTGGCGGTATGAGCGGAATGAGCAAGCCCCGCGTCAACCTCATCTTCGCGCGCGCCGCCAACGGCGTGATTGGCGCGAACAACACCATCCCCTGGCACATCCCGGAGGACATGGCGCACTTCAAGCAGCAGACCGCGGGCGCGCCGGTGATCATGGGCCGCAAGACCTGGGACTCGCTGCCGCCACGCTTCCGGCCGCTGCCGGGCCGGCAGAACATCGTGGTGACGCGGCAGCCCGGCTGGCAGGCCGACGGCGCACTGCGCGCGGGCAGCCTGCAGGAGGCGCTGTCGCTTTGCGAATCGTCATCGAAGGCCGACGCCGTGTGGGTCATCGGCGGCGCGCAGATCTACGCCGAGGCCGAGCCGCTCGCGCAGCGCGCGGTCGTGACCGAGGTTGCGCGCAACTACGAAGGCGATGCCTACGCTCCGGATCTCGACGCAGCCGTGTGGCGCGAGACGCAGCGCGAATCGCATGTCTCGGCCAAGGAAGGCCTGGGCTTCAGCTTCGTGACCTACGAGCGCATCGCATCCCCGAACGGATGAGCGGCGACAGTTTGGCCAGCCCGGACGGTTCAACAAACTAGCCGTCCGTCTGCCGGGAACAAACTGGCACCTTCGTCGCACCCGCAGCGCGAAAGGAAAACTTCGGTACGCGCCGGAAAAGGCATGCGCGGTTCAGGGTTTAGACAACGCCAATTGTTTGTGCGCAAAATGTCGCTCCCGCCCTCAACCCAAGGAGACGGCTCATGTCCATGGAATTTCTTCGGGTCATCGCCGAGCAGAAATTGCCATACGTCATTCACACGCCGGCAGACATCGACAGGCTGCGCGTGCTGCGTGCGGCAGAGTTGGTGACGGCCTTCATTCCGCCCTCGGACCGCGCGCCCGATGCGCGCGCGATACGCCAGCTGGCCCAGGTCGAATCGATCACCGCCAAGGGCAAGCTGGCGCTCAACAAGGCCACGTCGGCATTCATCGAGCTGTAGGAAGCCGCGCCTTCGGCCTCGCATGGCGCGCTGCGCGGGCATCGCGCAAATGATGCGGCTCACGCTGCGGTTCTTGCCACTGGCTGGGCCGGATGTGCCGAACGGATTCGCCCTCCGCGCACCGAGTCGTCTGCTTTCGTGACAAAGCACTCGTGCATGTAACTTCAGAAGACGAACTCTCGTCGGATCGGGCATGCAGCCCTGAAGGCGAGGCGCCTTGCGCAGGGCGCCGCTCAAGCCATCACCGAGGCAACGGCAGAATGTGCGACGAATTACCTTCGCACGAGGATTGCGAAAACCAAGGCCCCGCGGCCCGTGCCACACTGACAGCCCTGCAGATACTTGTCGACCTCATGAAAATAGCCACCTGGAATTTTCATCAAGGATTCCTTGGGAACGCTCGGGAGCTTTAATGGCAAGAAAACTTGTTTTATTTCAATGACTTAACTCAAGTATCGCTCCTAGCTCTTCCCAGGTTGTCCGATCGAATCCAGAAAAATTTCGGATACGGTTTCGGATACGATTCGGGTACGCCACCCCGGATCTTGCGATGCACACCCAGACAGTTACGCCACCCCGCTCCCCACGGACGCTCAGCGAAACGCAGCTGAGAAATGCGAAACCTCAGGCCAAGGAGCACAAACTCACCGATCCAGGCGGGCTGTTTCTTGTGGTGAAACCGAATGGCGCGAAGCTCTGGCGTTACAGATTCTGGCTGGATGAAAAAGAAGGTCTTCTTGCGCTCGGCGCCTATCCAGACATCACCTTGAAGAGGGCTCGAGAACTGCACCAAGAGGCTCGCACCCTTGTAGCAGAGGGGATCAATCCGGTCCGCTATAGACAGGATTCCAAGTCGCAAAAAGCAAAAGCAGATGAGCACGCTCAACTGGGAACCTTCCGCGCGGTGACCGAGGCCTGGCTGTCAAAAACCGACAAGCGACTTCGGCCAGCAACCATCCGGCAGCGCAAGCGTGAAGTTGACAACGACTTGCTTCCCCAGTTTGAAAACAGACCCATTGGGAGCTTGACGCGTCTGGAATTATCGAAACTGCTGGTCAGTGTGGAGAAACGAGCGCCGGAGACCGCCCGCAACCTCCGAGCGCACCTGGATGCCATTTTCGAGCACGCAGTCGACACCGGTCTTATCTCGGCGAACCCAACGCCGCCACGCAGACTGCTTCAAGCGAGAAATCAAGTGCATCACCTTGCACTTCCAGCCGAGCGGCTCGGCAACTTCCTCCGCGCGCTGGATGCAAGTCGAGTCAAGCAAGAAACCCGCATCGCAATGCTTTTGATGCTGCAGACTGCATGCCGAAAAGATGAGGTCATCTCCGCACGCTGGGAAGAGATCAATTTGCACAACAAGGAATGGATCATTCCAGCCTCGCGAATGAAGGCGAAGCGAGAACATTGGGTGCCCCTTTCGAGACAAGCGATTGCTCTGCTTCAAGACCTTCGCGAGCTGGTACCAATGGGGCGTTCGCACCTCTTTCCCAACCGAGTTGACCCGCAGCGCCCAATGGCGAACCGGTCACTAAATGCCGTACTCGCTCGCCTCGGGTACCACGAAGAAAGCACCCCGCACGGCATGCGTGCCACCTTTAGTACGCACTTCAACAAGATCGGTGCGAACTCCGACGTCATAGAACTTTGCCTGGCGCATGTGCCAGCGGATAAGGTCCGCGCTGCATATAACCGTCACCCTTACCAAGAAGAAAGGCGCGCGATGCTCCAAACCTGGGCAGACCATCTTGATCTGCAACGAGCAGCGCCCTGATTATTATCGCCAGCACGATTGCAGCACCGGCACTCTGCCGCGATTGCCTACCAGCCCGTTCCAGCGCATTCAGAAGTCGAGAAGCTCGTGCGAGAGTCGTCCGACATGCTCGTCAGCTCAACGCCCCGAAAACGTGCCAACCACAAGCCGTCTTTGCCGTCTCGACAGATGGAGGCAAGACGCACATCGCTGCCACGACTTTGAGCAATTGGGCCAAAGAAGCAGCGAGTGCCATCTCGAATTTTCAGTCCAAACGGATTCGATCTGGAGTCGAAACGCTTCTGGCTAGCGCCGGCATAGGCAGCGACATACGGCGCCGAGAAGCGAAAGGCGCTCGATGCGCTGTACTCCCTACTCGCACAGGCGCAAAAGGACGTGCCAAAGAAAACACTCAAACCTAGTGGAAAAACGCAGGTTGATCGTCGCGATCCCGTGTCGCGATCAGGCTGAGCGCATCGAGCAGCGAGGTCGGCGCCTGACCAAGCACATCAATGATTCCGACCAGATCTTCCGCGTAGCAGGGAATTGGAGTCGGCGCAAAACACCCTGCCATTGCCGTCGAGTTGCGGACTGACCGCGCACCAGACGTGGGTCGCCGCGCCCTTGCGGCACCGATTACAGGTCACGGGCCAGATCGACCACCGGCCGTCCGTTCTCATCGACCAAGCCGTTCTTTTTCAGCGTTTCCCTAGGATCTCTGAAGAGTCGCTTCACAGGTCCACCATCAGCACGTCGCCGTGTGCACGTGAACAGCACGGCAGGAACGCTTCGTTTCGGACTTTTTCCTGCGAGGTAAGAAACGAGTCACGGTGGTCCACAATGCCTTCGAGCACTGGCGTCAGGCACGATCCGCACACTCCCTGCTGGCACGAAAACGCGACCTCGATGCCGCAGCGGGTCAAGGCCTGCAGCGCGCTCTCCGCGGCGGCGACGGTGATGCGTTTGCCGCTTCGCACGGCGATCAGCTCGAACGCGCGATCGCCACCGGACGTCCGCGCCACCGCCGCTGGCTGGAAGTACTCGTGATGCAGCCTGCTTTCATCCCAGCCGGCAGCCCGCGCGATGCCCAGCACGTGATCCATAAAGCCCTGAGGTCCGCACACGTAGAGGTGCGCACCGGACGGTTGCGAGGCGAGCACGGCTTCGCCGTCGAAGGCGCTCTGTGCCTCGTCGTCCGAATACAGGTGTACCGCGTGCGCGAACGGCGCGCGCTGCAGTTCGTCGGCGAAGGCCATGCGGTCTCTCGATCGTGCGCAGTAGTGCAGCGCGAAACGCGCGCCGCTCGCATGCAACGCAGCGGCCATGCTCATGAGCGGTGTGATGCCGATGCCCCCTGCAATGAGAACCGAGCAGGAACTGTCCGGCCGTAGCGGAAAATTGTTCCTCGGCGCCGAGATCCGCAACGCGCTGCCTTCCCGCAGTTGCACATGCATCGCCTCGGACCCGCCGCGCGACGACGCGGCGCGCAGCACCGCGATGCGATAGCTCCGCGGCGCACAGCTGGGCCCGTCGAGCAACGAGTACTGCCGCACGAAGCCGCTCACATGAACGTCGATATGCGCGCCAGCCTCGACGGCCGGCAGCGGTGCGGCGCCCGCCGCCCCGATCTCGAAGACACAGATGTCCCTCGCGACCTCCGCTCGGGCGACAATCCGCGTCTCGATCAGCGCAGCCTGCGTCATTCCGCACACACGCGGTTAGACAGCGTGCCCACACCTTCCACCTCGACCTCCACCACGTCGCCCGCGCGCATGTACAGCGGCGGCTGCCGCTTGAAACCCACGCCGCCGGGCGTACCGGTGACGATGACGTCGCCGGGCTCCAATGCGGTAAAGGTCGAGATGTAGGCCACGAGGCTCGGCATCGAGAAGATCAGCTGCTGGGTGGTCGCGTGCTGCACCGTCTCGCCGTTTAACCGCGTGGTCAGGGCCAACACCTGACCGTCGGCTATCTCGCCGCGCGTCACCATCCACGGGCCGAAACCGCCCGTCGCAGGAAAGTTCTTTCCGGGCGTCCATTGGGTGGTGTGAGCCTGCCAGTCGCGCACCGATCCGTCGTTGTACGGGGCATAGCCCGCGACGTGTGTCCATGCGTCTTCCTCCCGGATGCGTCGGCCGCCCGTGCCGATCACGATGGCGATCTCGCCCTCGTAGTCAAAGCAAGCCGACTCGGACGGCAGCACCAGAGGCTGGCCGTGACCGGCCTGCGAGGACGCCACGCGCAGGAAGATGGTCGGCTGGCCGGTCTTCTCGCGCTTAGCCTCGACGCGGTGCGCCTCATAGTTCAGGCCCACACAGAAGATGCGCGGCGCATCGGGCACGACAGGCAGCAGGCTGACATCGCGCAGCGCGACATCCAGCCGGGCGCCCTCGGCCAGTGCCTCGATCCCGGGCAGCCCGAGTTGCGACAGCGCGCTGCGAAGGGTCGGAAACCGCCCCTGCGAAGCGGCCTGGAGATCGGCGATACGTTCGCCGACGAGCGCGCCCCAGCGCGCCTGTCCCTGATGGGAATAGCTCAGAAGTTTCATGGTCGGAAAAGACCCCTCTCCTCGAGGGGCGTGCGGAGGAAAAAGAAGAGAACTGCGCGGAGCGGCTACTCGGCGGTGATGCCGGCCGCCTTGACGATCTTTCCCCACTTGTTGAACTCCGCGAGGAAATAGGTCTTGAACTGATCGGGCGTGCCGCCGCGCACGCTGGCGCCCTGGGAGGCCAGGATTTCCTGCAGCTCCTTCTCCTGGAGCGCGGCATTGGTCTCGTGCGACAGTCTGTCGATGATGGGGCGCGGCGTGTTCGCGGGCGCAAGCAGGCCGAACCAGGTGCCGGCCTCGAAGTCGGCGACTCCAGCCTGCTGCATGGTCGGCACCTGCGGGAACTGCGGTGACCTCTGCGTCGAGGTGATCGCGATGGCGCGAAGCTTGCCGCCCTTGACCAGCGGTGCCGAGGTGCTGAAGACGTCGAACATTAGGTCGATCTGGCCGGCGACGAGATCGACCAGCGCTGGTCCGCTGCCCTTGTACGGCACGTGCACCATGTCCACGCCGGCGAGCATCTTGAAGTACTCGCCCGCGAGGTGGGCGGCGCTGCCGTTGCCGAACGAGCCGTAAGAGAGCTTGCCGGGTTTGCCTTTGGCCTCGGCGATCAATTCGCTGACGCTGTTGACCTTGAGCTCGGGCTTGACTACTAGCAGCAGCGGCTGCGTCGCCACCAGCGTGATCGGATAGAAGGACTTGATCGGGTCGTAGCCGAGCTTGGGATAGACGTGCGGGGTTACCGCGAGCGGGCCCGCGGCGCTGAACAGCAGCGTGTAGCCATCGGCGGGCGCCTTGGCCACGAAGTCCTGCCCCAGGGTGCCGCCCGCGCCGGGGCGGTTCTCGACCACCACCGGCTGCCCTAACCGCTCGGACAGCGACTTGGCCATCAGCCGCCCCGTCTGGTCGGTCGAGCCGCCGACCGCATAGGGAATGATGAGCTTGATGGGCTTGCTCGGATAGGTGTCGGCGCGGGCGGTGGCGGCGCCGAGGAAGGCGCATGCGGCTAGGGCCAGCACTGCGGGCCATCGGAATCTCGTGGGGGTCATTGTTTTGTCTCCTGGATGGGTATCTAAACGCGAAACGTGCAGCTACTTGACGGTGGCTTCCACCTCCGAGCCTTCGGCGACGGTATGCGGCGCCCTGGCCGGCACGCGGCCGACGGTGTCGCCGAAGCGTTCGAGCATCACCTGCTCGAACGACACGCCCTCCGAGGCGAACCAGCTACCCGAACGCAGCCGGTAGGCTTCGTGCTTCAGCGGCGCCTCGGGCTCGATGCCGCGCGCGAGCGCCTTGGCGCCCGAGAGCACCGTGCGCCGGAAACGCACTACGGCGGCATCGGAGGGCGAGAGATGCTCCCGCGTGCGGTCGCTGATACGCCCCTGGCTGTCCTGGATCATCGCGTCCTGCTCGGCAACGCCGCGCACGCCGGTGAAGCTGATGTGCTTCTGGTGTGTGCGGTCGATCAGGTACTCGTTCGAGCGATTTCGGATCGGGATGTAGTTGGCGTCGACTTCCGCGATGACGCCGTGGCCTTCCTTGAACTTCGCGACCTCTTCCTCGCCCAGCGGCCGGTCGGGGTTCCAGGCGTAGGTGTAGATCCAGCAGTTCTCGTCGTCGATCGGCACCCAGGTGTAGCCGAAGTGGGTTTCGCCGGGCAACGTCGAGGGCGTGGTGCTGTGCGAGGGCAGCGCGAACTGCGCGCTGCGCCAGTAGCGCGCGCCGCCCTCCGCGCGGCGCGCGCCGCCCACCACGAAGCCGACCTCGTGCTCGAGGATCGAGAACTGCGGCAGCGGGTCTTCGCGGATCCAGCGCAGCCGCTTTTCGTCGGCGGGCGCGTCGGGGTTTGCGTTCGACGGCACGCTCGGCGCCGGCATGTGCAGGAACGAGAAGTGCGAGGTGTCGAGCGCCCCTTCGATCGACTGCGCCCAGTTGCATTCCTGCAGTTTCTTGGTCACATAGCGGTGCGATTCGGGCAGGTCCGCGAACTCGAGCTGCGGGACTTGGGGCAGTTCCCGCTCCCAGGGGTCGGGGCCCATGTAGGCCCACACGACGCCGCCGTGCTCGCGTGTCGGGTAGGCCTTCAGGCGCAGCGTGTCGTGGTAGCTCGCGCCGGGCGGCACGTTCGGCAGTTCCACAGGGCGACCCTGCAGGTCGAACTGCCAGCCATGGAACACGCAGCGGATCGCGCAGTTTTCGTTGCGGCCGAAGTACAGGTCGGCGCCGCGGTGCGGGCAGCGCGAGTCGACCAAGCCGACCACGCCATCGCTGTTGCGGAACGCGACCAGCCGTTCGCCCATGATGTTCACGCGCATCGGCGCGCCATCGGCTTCGGGCAGTTCGCGCGAAAGGGCCACCGGCTGCCAGAAGCGGCGGAAGAACTGCCCCATAGGTGTCTCGGCCCCGGTGCGGGTGAGCATGTCGTTGTCGGCTGCGCTGAGCATCTTCGGGTCTCCTTTAATTCGTTGTTGCAGCGGTTTTCGTTGCAGCGGTGTTCTCCGCGGCCGCATCACGGCGCGCACGCGGATCGCGGATGCCATGGCCCGCGGCCCACGCCAACGTGTCCAGCGTGTGGCCCGACGGCGCGTACTCGCAGCCGATCCAGCCCTTCCAGTCCATTTGCTCGATGAGTTCGAACAGGTAGGGAAAGCGGATCTCGCCTGTGCCCGGCTCGTTGCGGCCCGGCACGCTGCCGACCTGGATATGGCCGATGTACGGCCACACCGCCTTCAACCGTTCGGCGATGGCGCCCTGCTCCATCTGGATGTGGAAAGTGTCGAAGCACAGCTTCACGTTGTCACGGCCCAGCGCCTGGACCACCTCCACGCCTTCTTCGATGCGGTGGTACAGAAAGTCGGGAAAGCGCGCGCGGCAGCAGGGCTCGAGGATCAGCGTCAGCCCGGCCATGCGAGCCTGGTCGGCAGCCCAGCCGATGTTGTCCTTGAAGAGGTCCATGCAGCGAGCCCGGTCCATGCCAGGGGCAATGTTGCCGGGCATCACGTGGATCATCGGCCCACCGACCTGCGAGGCGTACTCGATGGCGGTGTGAATGCTCTGCCTGAATTTCTGCTCGGCGCCCGGCAGCGCCGCATACCCACGCTCACCGGCGTCCCAGTCGAAAGGCGAGAGGATCTGCACCAGCTGCAGGCCGTTGGCATCGAGCCGCGCCGCGATCTCGCGCGCCGGGTACTCGTAGGGGAAGGCCACCTCCACGCCCTGGAAGCCCGCCCTGGCAGCGGCTTCGTAGCGTTCGAGCATGGGGTATTCGGTGAAGAGCCACCGTAGGTTCGGATCGAATCGGAGCATCGTGTCTACGTACGTTTGTTTGCGGATGAAGGGCATCGTAGGTAGCCAGCATTGCTAAGACAAGCTAGACTTTTTTATGTCGAAGTGAGCTTGTCTTATGAATATCGGAAACGTCACCTTTCGCCAATTGCGCGCCTTCGTCGCCATCGCCGATGCCGGAAGCTTCGCGGCAGCGGCCGGCCGGCTGCACCTCACGCCCTCGGCGCTGAGCCTGCTGATTCGCGATCTCGAACGGAACATGGGCGTGCGCCTGTTCGATCGGACCACGCGCTCCACGGCGCTCTCGCTGGCGGGCAGCGAGTTCTATCCGCTCGCGCGGCAGGTACTCGACGACCTCTCGCGCGCGCTGGAGAGCACGCAGGACCTGGAGCAGAAGAAGCGCGGCACAGTGCGCATCGCATGCACGCCCCTGTACGCCGCGACCACGCTGCCCGAGATGATCCATCGCTACCGCCGCCGGTACCCGGCCATCGCTGTTTACGTGCTTGACTCGCTCAACCAGCAGGCCACCGCGCGGGTGGTGAGCGGCGAGGCCGACCTGGGCATCGCACCGCAACGCCAGACGCCGCCCGAGCTGACACAGCAGAGCCTCATGCGTGACCGCATGCGCCTGGTGTGCCGCCCCGACCACCCGCTCGCCGCGCGCAGCCGCGTGAGCTGGGCCCAGGCACTGCAACATCCTTTCGTGAGTCTCACGCCCGATTTCACGAACCGCCTGCAGGCCGACCTCTTCAAGCACTCGGCCTCGCTCGCGCTGCACCCGGCACACGAGGTCTCGTTCATCACGACCGCGCTTGGCATGGTGAGGGGCGGTTTCGGTATCACAGCCCAACCGAGCCAAGCCTTGCCGTTACTCGGGTCTTTTGGCCTTGTCTCGCGGCCTCTTCTGTCGCCGACCGTCGATCGGCACCTGTCGCTCTTCTGTCCGCGCGCGCGAGCTCTGTCACCCGCAGCAGAAAGCTTCAGAGACTTTTTGATCGGAGAGTTATTGGAGTCCGACGACGGCCTGTGAAGGGGTCAGAATGCTCAGGGAAAGCTCTCGAGTTCTCCTCCCGACGCGCCGGAAAAAAGTACATCATCAAAGCGACAAAGCGACAAAGCGAAACTCGACAAAGTTGCCTCGATCACCATGAATGAGGTTTCCGGGGTCGATCGAAATGCGGCCAGCTCAGTGTCAGCGTTCCGTTGATATTTTTGCGCCAGGTGAACTTGCCGCTGTTCAACCGCCTTGCCAACCATCCGCGGGTTGGCGAAGAGGTAGACATGGTGCGGGCGTGCAGGGCCGAACACCAACACAACTCGGGTCAGAGCAGCCTCGGTGCCGGCACGCATGTCCAGCGGTTACACCGCCATCCCAGATGGACTCGGCGCGGATCACAACGCAAGATCTCGCGAAGCCAGGCGGCGCTCGCCGCTGCGGCCGCTTGACGGCCAGTTCACGACCACTGTGGTCGCGCCGCGCTTGAGTTCGATCCGGATGTCAGGTGCTGCCGGCGAAGGGGTGGCACCGAGATGCACGGGCACGAGCGCCGCCTTGGCTTGATCCCGCGGCATGTCCATAGTCGTCTCGCCAGAGTCGGCGCTGGGCAACCGTTGACCGCCTTGCTCGATCCATCGGCGCAACAGGTTCGCATTGATTCCATTGGCCAATGCCACTGAGGCGATCGACGCGACGGACCGAGAGCAGGCGGCGACCAGGTTTGCCTTGAACCGCGGTTTGACGACACCTAAGCTCGTTCAATAGGTACGCGACACTCAGCGTGCCCTTACCTTGAGCCCGCGGCCGGAGCGCCACTTACGCACGAGATCGGCGTTCAGCCCATGCGCGATGGCAACCTGGAGATCGCGAGGCAAGTCGCACTTGGTACCTAACGCACTTCGTTAATGTAGACGTGGTCCTTGGTTAACGCACGTCGCACGCCCACGATAGTTGGAACGTTGGACTGATCGAAAGCAACTTCCTCGATCATCATGATGGCAGCAGGTGTCTGTATACCAAGAAGCCTAGCATCGTCAGCCGAGGCGAGTTCGGCGCTGAGTTCTTCTCTCACTGCCGAAATTTTAATCCCGTACCGCTCGACAAGATAGGTGTAGACGAGTTGAGGAACGTCTTCGTTCTTAAGGGGAAAATCCGGCACGCGTTCAGCCGCCAGAATGAAAGTGTCGAGCATTACCGGCTGTGCGTTCACCAAGCGAAGTCGCTCGAGTCGAATAACGTCCGCGCCGGCGTCCAGTCCAAGCTTTTCCTGCACCACGGAGTTCGCCTTTTCACGCACTACAGCAAGCACCCGAGCTTCGGAATGGACCAGCGAGCCGTCTCGTCTGTGCAGTCGGAAGTACTTAAAGAAGTACCTCAGTCCTCGGTGTGCAGTGCGCCCGGTAACGACAGTTCCCGTCTTGCGTCGACGGCTCAACAGCCCCTCTGCTGCGAGATCAAGCAGAGCGCGCCTCACTGTTCCGACTGCGACACCCATGGTGTTGGCCAGCGAGATCTCGCTGGGCAACACATGACCTGGCGGCCAAGCCCCCAGGTCGATGGCCTCGGAAATCTGGCGCTTGACGACTTCGTGCAGCGGCGAACTCGACAGTTCAGTGATGCGCTGCACAGGCGAGTTGTCGCCTGCTGCCTGCGCGGATCGTTCTTCGACTTCGAGCATCTGTTCCCGTCCGGTGGCTCAACTGTAATGTTTATATTTTGCCAGGGATAGGTCGCACGTTTGTGCTCGTTCGATGGCCTAGTCGCCTACGGGGGGGCCGAATCCGCCACCGCCGGGCGTCTGGATCTCGAAGACGTCGCCCGAGTGCATTTCGGCCTGGCCGATGTGGTCCAGCACCTCGACTGTTCCGTCCACTCGAAACACTCGGTTTAATCCAGTTCTTCCCGTCTCTCCACCGCCTGCTCCGAAGGAGCCTTGCCTGCGTCCGTTTGACAAGATGCTTGCGGTCATCGGCTCCAAGAACTTGATTCGCCGCACGCCGCCGTTTCCACCGAACCAACGCCCTCTTCCACCCGAGTTCGCAAGGATTTCGAAGCTTTGCAAGCGCACGGGGAAGCGAAACTCTAGGATCTCTGGGTCGGTCAGGCGCGAGTTGGTCATATTGGATTGAACAACGCTCGTTCCGTTGAAACCGTCCACCAGGACGCCATCCTTGTCCAGGATGCCGCCAGCGCCCGAGCCGCCGGCAATAGTCTCGTAGTACTGATAGGTGCTGTTGCCAAAGGTGAAGTTGTTCATCGTGCACTGGCTTCCCGCAGTCGTGCCCAACGCGCCATACAACGCATTTGTGATGCAGGTAGAGGTTTCGACGTTGCCAGCAACGACTGACGCCGGGTACACCGGGTTGAGCATGGATCCCTCTGGCACGATCACCTTCAACGGCTTCATGCAGCCGGCATTGAGAGGGATGTCGTCGCCGACGAGCGATCTGAACACATACAACACCGCTGCCATGCACACCGCACGCGGCGCGTTGAAGTTATTCGGTTGCTGACCGGACGTGCCGGTGAAATCGATCACAGCATTTCGGGCTGCGATGTCGACGTCGATTCGTACCTGGATTTGCGCGCCGTTGTCCAGCGGGAGTGTGAACGTCCCACCCCTTAGCTTGCTGACGACACGTCGCACAGCCTCTTCGGCATTATCCTGTACGTGACGCATATACGCCTCAACGACATCGAGCCCGAACTGATCGACCATCTTCTCCAGTTCGCGCATACCCTTCAGATTGGCGGCGATCTGGGCGTGGATGTCGGCAATATTCTGCTGTGGATTTCGGCTGGGATACTTGCCGCTCTTCAGCAAGTCGATGAGTTCGGCCTCACGGAACACGCCGCCCGAGACCAGTTTGAAGTTGTCGATGCGAACGCCTTCTTCGTCAATCGATTTGGAGAACGGGGGCATCGATCCTGGCGTCGTGCCGCCGATGTCGGCATGGTGACCACGGGATCCAACGAAAAATGAAGGCGCGGAGCGATCCTCATTCAGATATACGGGCGTGATGACCGTCACATCGGGAAGGTGCGTGCCGCCGTGATACGGATCGTTGAGGGCATAGACGTCGCCCGGCGCCATGTGCCCTGCATTCTTCCGGATGATTGTCTTGATGCTCTCGCCCATCGAGCCGAGATGAACCGGCATATGCGGCGCATTGGCGATGAGATTGCCCTGCGCGTCGAACAGCGCACACGAGAAGTCCAGTCGCTCCTTGATGTTGACGGAGTACGCTGTATTTTGCAGTTGGAGACCCATCTGCTCTGCGATGTTCATGAAGAGATTGTTGAAGACCTCCAGCAAGACCGGATCCACCCTGGTGCCCAGTGCGTACGTCACCTTTCTTGGTAGTCGCCGTTCCATCTCGATGTGATCGAGCGCGGTGATCCTTGCTTCCCATCCGGGCTCCACCACCGTCGTCGCGTTCTTCTCCGCAACTATGGCCGGTCCGCCAATCACATCGCCCGGCCGCATGTCCTCGCGCAGGATCAATGCTGCCTGGTGCCACTCACCGCTCGAGAAGACACGAATCGTATTCCTGCGAGGCGTATCTCTCACGGCGTTAAGCGGACGCGCCTCCTCATGGGCTTCATCACCTGTCACGACGGCTTCAACCGACACGGCTTCGACGATGAGACCCTTGCCTTCGATCAGAAACGAGAAACGCTGCCGATAGGCGTGTTCGAAAGCCGATCGGACCTCGGCGATACCGCCGGCCGGCACGACCAGTGCCGAGTCACTTCCTTCGTAGCGCACGTGGATGCGCGGGTGAAGAACCGTCGCGCCCCCGGGCACCTGTTGGCGCACGAGCTCCGAACGCGCAACCTCTGTGAGCGCATCCAATTTGTCGTTGATCTCCGCCAGCGAAGATTCAGCAAGAGGCAATTCCACGGCTTGCTCGCGCATGACACTCTGGTCGGCCAGTCCCATTCCATAGGCCGAGAGTACGCCAGCCATCGGATGCACGAACACTTTGCTCATGCCCAGGGCGTCTGCCACGAGACACGCATGCTGCCCACCGGCACCGCCGAAGCACTGCAACGTATAGCGCGTCACATCGTAGCCGCGCGCCACCGAGATTTTCTTGATCGCGTTTGCCATCTGCTGCACGGCGATCTCGATGAATCCCTCGGCAACCGACTCAGGCGTACGGCCTGTTTGGGTGGCTAATGCTTCGAACCTGGACTTGACTGCATCCAGGCTCAAAGGCTCGTTGGCGTCTGGGCCAAAGAGCTTGGGAAAGTAGTCCGGCTGGATCTTCCCGAGCATGACGTTGGCATCGGTCACGGCAAGCGGACCTCCGCGGCGGTAGCTTGCCGGGCCCGGATTGGCTCCGGCGCTTTCCGGGCCGACACGGAATCGCGAACCGTCAAACTCGAGGATGGATCCGCCGCCGGCTGCCACGGTATGGATGCTCATCATCGGCGCTCGCATCCGGACGCCCGCGACCTGAGTCTCGAACTCGCGCTCGAACTCCCCGGCGTAATGTGAGACGTCTGTCGATGTGCCGCCCATGTCGAATCCGATCACCTTCTCATGGTTGGCCAGCGCGGCTGTACGCGCCATCCCAACGATTCCGCCGGCTGGGCCGGACAGAATGGCGTCCTTACCTTGGAATGAGCGAGCGTCGGTCAGGCCGCCCGAGGACTGCATGAAGAACAGTTTGACGCCTGGCATCTCACCAGCCACCTGGTCGACGTAGCGCCGCAGAATCGGGGAAAGATACGCGTCCACCACGGTGGTGTCACCGCGGCTCACGAACTTCATCATCGGACTGGTTTCGTGAGATGCGCTGATCTGCGTAAAGCCAGACGCCTCGGCCAGCCGCTTGGCTGCCATCTCGTGTGCGGTGAAACGGTAGCCATGCATGAACACAATTGCGACGCTTCGCAGGCCCGCTGCATGTGCTTGCAGGAGCTCGGCGCGTAAGGCGGCTTCATCCAATGCTTTGACTATCTCGCCGCGCGCGCCGACGCGCTCGTCGGCCTCGATGACGCGGCTGTACAGCAGCTCCGGCATGACGATGTGACGATCGAACAGGCGGGGGCGATTCTGGTACGCGATCCGCAACGCATCTCGGAATCCTCGGGTGGTTACCAGCAGCGTTGGCTCACCCTTGCGCTCCAGCAATGCGTTCGTTGCCACCGTCGTGCCCATCTTCACGCACTCGACCTGGTCGGGGGTCACTGGCACGCCAGCTGTCAGGCCCAGCAGATGCCGGATCCCAGCCACCGCCGCATCACGGTACTGCTCAGGGTTCTCCGACAGCAATTTGTGTGTGACAAGCGAACCGTCCGGACGTTTGGCGACAATGTCTGTAAAGGTGCCTCCGCGGTCAATCCAGAACTGCCATTTTTTGGTCGAGGCTCCGCGTTGAGGATCTTTTGTCGGTGTAGTCATCGTGATCGATCGGAAATGGTGAGTTACTCGGTTCCGCAGATCTCGAGGATTGCGATCATGTAGATTCGGATCATGTCCAGGTAGTCGGCAATGTCGACACGTTCGTCGGGCATCGTGTTGTAGCGGCCGCCGGGACCGCAAACCACGCCTTCCATTCCGGCTGCCGCATACAAGTGACCCGCGTCCGTTCCGAAGAACCCAGCGGGCTTGATGGCGCCAGTCGGTTGTTCCGTGCCGCGCACTTTCCTGAATGCCGCGTTGACGACCTTGACGATGCGAGAGTTCTTGTCGACCTCGAAGGGCGGCATGGTCGGGCGCCCCGTGTGCTTCTCGGCGAAGACGGTGGCTTTCAGACCATGATGCTCTTGCTCGAGCGTGTCCAGCAATCGCCGTAGGTCGCCCAAGGCATCGGCTTCGGTCTGGCCCGGTGCGTAGCGACACACGCCACGCAAGCGAACAAAGTCCGACACCTGCGGCGGACGCCATCCGTGCAGGTCCCTGCCTAGTGCGCCATTGACGATGCCGACGTGGCCGCGGTTGATCGATCGATGCTCCTCGCTCTTTGCGTTGCTGAAGGTCATGGCATTGATTCGCGGGATCAATGCGCACGCTGCCGCAATGGCATCGACTGCTTCTTCGCGCTTGGACAGATGGCGAGTGACACCTGTCAACTCGATCGTGTACGACAGCGAGGCTGCGTGCATCGTTACCGCGGACAGGTCGGTCGGCTCGCTGTTGATGAAGTAGTCTGCACGTACGCCCTGCTGAATGGCCGCCAGTGTCCCGACGCCCCCCTGAAGCTCGCCGACCACGAAGGTGAGCACGACGTCGCCCTTGACCCTGACGCCGGCGTCGATCAATGTCTTCACCGCGCAGAAGTACGCAGCATCGCCGGCCTTCATGTTCGACACACCGATGCCATAGATGAACTTGTCGTCCACCGTGCCGGCCCATGGGTCGACCGTCCACCCCTCCGAGACGGGGTTCGTGTCGAGATGGCCGTTGAACAGCAGGCTCTTTCCGCCGCCGGTGCCCTTCCAGGTGCCGATTGCGTTCACGCGGGTTTCGTTGACGGGGGTCAGAGCCGCCTCGAGGCCGAGGGAGCGCATCTGCTCGACCATGTATTGCGCCAGCACGCGCTCGTCATCGGTTTCTGGATAGCTCTTGTGCTGCACCATCTTGGTGAGAAACTCGAGGGCAGCGGACTCGTCAACACGGTCCAGCAACTGATCAACGTTCATGGGGCAACTTCCAATTCAGGAGCAAGGCTGGCGTAGTCGCCAACCGGAGTGGGTACGGCGTCGAGCAAGGAGCGCGTGTAGGCATGCCGCGATGGAGAATCCACCTCGGCGGTTTCGAGGAGGTCGACCAGGTCGCCCCGATACATGACGGCGATGCGATGGGCAATCTGGCGCACGAGGTTCAGGTCATGCGTAATGAACAGGTAGGCGGTGCCGAACTGCTTTTGCAACTCGATGAGAAGCTCAACCACCGACGCCTGCACGGAAACGTCGAGCGCCGAGGTAATCTCGTCGCAAATAACCAGTTTGGGACGTGACGCGAATGCGCGGGCAATTGCGACCCGTTGCTTCTCACCGCCCGAGAGCTGATGCGGGAAGCGGTTCATGTACTCACGCGGCAGGCGTACCTGTTCCAGGAGGTCGCCGATGATCTGTGTGTATTGGCCTGACGGCGTGTCGGTGTACAGCTTCAACGGTCGCGAGAGGATGTCTCGCACGCGTTGGCGCGGATTGAGCGAGGCGTCGGGGTGCTGGAAGATCATCTGCACATCCCGCCGGTAGAGCTTCCCCATGTCCTTCGCGCCGTCAATCTGATTGCCTGCGAAGAAGAGCTGGCCCTCGAAGGGATTGAGGCCGGTCAGGGCCTTGGCCAGCGTCGACTTGCCGGAACCGGACTCACCCACCACGCCGAGAATCTCACCGGGCTTGACCGCAATGCTGATGGCACGGTTGCCGACGACGCTGGCTTTGCGCTTGCCGAGTAACCTGGCGAATGCCGAGACGCCGCCATAGGTCACGCTCAGCGCTTTGGCTTCGACCAACGCTTGGCCGCCGGTCTTTGGGGGGGCGCCAACGAGGCGGTGATCGGGCCGAGGCACGGCGCCGATCAGCCGCTTCGTATAGGGATCGGCTGGATGGGTGAACACCTGTTCCACGTCGCCTTGCTCGACGATGACGCCCTTGTGGATCACTGCCACCCGGTCGGCCACCTGGGAGACCAGTGCAAGGTCGTGCGAGATGTACAGTGAGGCAACGTGCGTTTCGGCCTGGAGCTCGGCGAAAAGATCAAGGATCTGCCGTCCAGTGATGACATCCAATGCGGTGGTCGGCTCGTCGAAGATGATGCATTCCGGCCTGCACGCGAAGGCTGTGGCGATCACGACGCGCTGCTTTTCTCCACCGGACGCTTCGTGTGGGTAACGGCGCATCATCCCCGTCGGGTCCTTGAGGCCGACGCGGTCGAGCATGGCAATGCCCTCCATGGCTGCCTGCTTGCGGGTCAGGTTGCGATGCCGGACCAACACTTCCGTCAGCTGCTCCCCGAGCGACAGGGTTGGATTCAGAGAGGTACTCGGATCCTGGAACACCATGCTGATGCGGCGCCCGCGAATGGAATCGATTTGCTTCAGAGTGACCTTCAATAGGTCTTCGCCGACCAGCTTGATGCTCCCGCTTGTCTCGATGGCGTTACCCGCGAGGTAGCGCATGATCGACCAGGCGAGCGAAGTCTTCCCGGAGCCGGACTCGCCAACGAGGCCGAGCACTTCGCCGCGATCGATCGTCAGGTTGAGATTGGCCAGTGCATGGAAGCGACCGTTCGGCGTCGCATAGTCGAGCGAGTAGTCTTTGACTTCAAGGACGTGATCCATGATAGGCCTCAGGTTTTGGGGTTGAGGGCATCACGAAGACCGTCGCCCAGAAGGTTGAAGCCGATGGCGACCATCGCCACGGCGGCGCTCGGCCAGAGGATCATCCAAGGGCTCAAGTGCATGAACTTGCGAGCCTCGGCGGCCATCAGGCCCCACTCGGACGCGGGAGGTTGTGCGCCTAAGCCGAGGAAGCTCAACGTCGCGAAAAGCATGACCGCGAAGGCCACGCGGATCGTCATCTCGACAACGACGGGCGCCACCACGTTCGGCAGCATCTCACGCAGGACGACGTACAGGCTTGATTCGCCGCGTGCGATTGCGGCACTGACGAAGTCCTGCTTGCGGATCGCCAGCGCCACGGAGCGGGTGATGCGGGTCATGCTCGGCACGAACGCGATGGCAATGGCCAGCACCGCGTTGATCTCGCCCTTGCCCATCAGGTTGACGATGAGCAGCGCGAACAGCAGGCTCGGGATGGCCATGACAGCGTCGATCGTACGCATCACGATCTCATCGAATCGACCGCCGAGGAAGGCGCACAAGGTTCCGATGAAGGCGCCAATCAAGCTGCCGATAGCAGTGGCCATGAACGCCAGAACGACCGTGGCGCGAGCGCCGTAGAGAATCCGGCTCAGCAAATCCCGTCCGTACTGGTCGGTGCCTAGCCAGTTTGCTGCGCTGGGTCCCTTGTAGCGCGACAGCGGTGCCATGTCGTCGGGACTGTGAGGCGCCAGATAAGGGCCGAACAGCACCATCACCATGACGAGCCCGATGATCAGCATCCCAAGCTTGCCTTGCGGCGAGCGCATGAGGCGCGCGAAGAAATGGTTGGATCCGAGCTTTCCCGCCGAAGAAGACGCGACGCTGGGCTTTTCGCTCTGGAGCGGTGTGGCAATATCACTCATACTGAATCCTCTTGTCGAGCGCCGCGTAGGCCATATCAGCGACGAAGTTCACGACGCAATAGGTCGCGGCCATGATGAGGGCACCGGCCTGAATGGCGGGCAGATCACGGTTCTGGATGGCAACGATCAGTTGGCGTCCAATGCCTGGGAGGGCAAAGATTTCTTCAACGACGATGACCCCACCCAGGAGGTAGCCCACGTCAAGGGCAACGATCGTGATCGTGGGTAGAAGCGAGTTGCGCAAGCCGTGTTTGAAGAGGACCGCATGTTTCGACAGGCCCTTGAGACGGGCCGACCGGATGTAGTCCATGTGCAGCACATCAACCAGCTCGGAGCGGACCATCCGCGACACGTGCGCAATCAAGATGACCGAGACCGTGATCACAGGCAGCGCCAGATGCCGAAGTCCGCCGGAAAAGCTCTCCGAAAGCGGGATGTAGCCGGTCGCGGGAAGGATCTGCCAGAAGTCGGCAAAGACCAGCACCAGCAGCGTCGCCGTCACGAACTCTGGAAGCGACACGCCGACGTACGACACGACGCTCACAAGTACGTCGGCAATCTTGCCGCGGCGCACGGCCGCGATGATGCCCAGCGGGACGGCGATCATCAGCATGAAGCTGATCGACAGGAAGGCCAGGGTCAGCGAACGACCCAACGCCTCCATCATCACCGGAGCGACGGCTTGCCCGGTGCGCATCGACTCGCCGAAGTCACCGCGGATCGCTCCGGTGAACCAGTGCAGGTATTGCTGCCAAAGCGGGGCATCGAGACCCAACTGATCTCGCAACGCCTGCAGCGCATCGGGTGTGGCGTTTTCACCCAGCATCATCACCGCAGGATCGGCGGGCAACACCTGGGTAATGACGAAGACAAGGATCGACACGACGAGGAGCGTGTAGACGCTCAGTCCGATCCGTTTGAGGAAGTAGCTTAGCGACATGGTTGCTCCAAGCGAGGGCGTGCTTTAGGCACGCTTCGGGGCGCCGTCGCCCAGCGAAACGTAGTCGAGACGGTAGACCAGGCCACGCGGGTTGACCTGGTAGCCCTCGACATAGCTGCGCTTGGCGCGAAGCAGATCGAAGTACACCGGAATGATGGAAGGCACTTCCTCCGTCATGAGTCTTTGCGCTTCGGCGTACAGCTCGGTGCGCTTCTTCGTGTCCGCCGTCGCGCGTGCGTCGGCCACCAGCTTGTCGAAGATCGCGTTGTTCCAGTGCGTCTCGTTCCAGGAAGCGTTCGATGTGTACAACAGAGAGAAGATCGAATCGACGGTCGGCTGCATGTTGTAGAAGCCGACGTAGAAGTTGCCCTTCTTCCAGACCTGTTCCAGATAAGTGGCATGCGGCATCGTCTGCACATTGATGTTGAAGCCAGCAGGCTTGGCCATTTCTCGAAGGGCAACGGCCATTTGCGTGCGGATCGACGGATTGTCGGAAGCGATCAGTGTGACGGTGAGGCCCTTGTCGTGGCCCGCTTCTGCCAGCAGCTTCTTCGCCTGCGCAATGTCCCGCTTGCGCGGCGGCAGTTCCTTGTAGAAGGAGTAGGACGCACTGACGGGGCTGTCGTTCGCAACGGTGCCGTAGCCTTCGGCAACGAAGTCCACCATTGCGGGGCGGTCGACGGTCAATGCGAGCGCCTTGCGGACCCGCACGTCGTTGAATGGTTTCTGGTTGCAGCCGAGATTGATGTTGCAGAACACGCCCGACGGCAGCTTCAGGGCGTTCACACCAGATGCAGCCTTTAAACGCGCGAACTCAGCGGGCTGCACCAGCGCCATCAGATCGGTATCGCCAGCGATCAGTGCGGAACCCTCGGCTGTCGCGTCTGGATATACCCGGACTTCAATGCGATCGAGGTAGGGGCGCGCCTTGTCGTAGTAAGCCTCGTTGCGCGCGACAACAACTATGCGCTCCGGCTCGAAGGTCACGAGCTTGAAGGGCCCTGTGCCGATGGCTTCGCGATTGAGTCTGTCCAAGCCTTTCTGCAGCACGGACGCCGGAACGATCTTGGCGCTCGGGAATGCCAGAGCGACGGGCAGATCCGCGTAGGGCGACGACAGGACGAACACCACGGTGCCCTTGTCAGGAGCGCTCACGCTCGCGATCGGGCCGATGTTCTGGCGACCCGGCGAGGCCGTCTTTGCATCCAGGATGGCCTGAAAGCTCGCGACAACATCCGCGGACGTGCAAGCCGAGCCGTCATGAAACACGAGGCCGGAGCGCAGCTTGAAGGTCCATTGGGTGAGATCGGGAGAACTGGTCCAGGACTGGGCGAGATCGGCCTCGGGGGCCATCGTCGGGCCAATCCGGGTGAGCCCGGAGTACAAGAGTTCGGCAACCAGGTATTCCGGCGTCACGCGCGCCACCAAAGGGTTCAGCTTGTTGACAGCCTGGTTGATGCTGACGCGCAGCGTGCCGCCGCGCTTTTGCGGGCCGGCAGCAAAGGCCGATGACATGGGAAGAGACAGCGCAGCCAACGAGGCGGCGGCCCCGAAGAAATCGCGACGGTTCGCAGCAACAAGGGTGTTCATGTGGAATCGCTGAGTGGGTAGTTGCCCTCGGGAAGCGGAGTGCAAATGCGCTGGCAAACGGAGGTATCCGTCTCGCCATATGCATTACTATAAAGTTTATTGTTTTCAGAAATAGAGGGGAAACAGCGTCTTGACAGATTGACTTATTTCACGTATTCAACGAGATGCACTCCCGTCTTGGACGGCGCACTGCAACCACGTGGGCGACTAGGCGATGGAATCGCGTCGGTTCTTGACGAAGCGTGGCCACGCCGCCACCCCACGGGGCACTACGTGTTGCTGCGACGAGGGCCGCGAGATTGACGGGGTCAATCACCGCCTGCGCAATGTGTTCTACCTACTGCTCCGGAGTCGGCCGCCGAGCAGGACGCAACCAATACATTGAGCATGACGTTCACGCTTTACGCGCGCTCACCGGCCCGCAACGAACCTTACTGAGTAGAAAAAGAAGTTGCCTCACTATCGCCAGTCGACGCCACAGCGCCTAGGACCAATGAGCAGCCTGGAGGACCTCAAGCAGTACGCGTCGCACTTCTGCGATGGCTGCATCGCGCAGTGCATCGGTTCGCCACCCGACTTCCACCGCGTAGCGCGGCATAGTCAACGGACAGGCAAACATCTGCAGTCCCGTTCGCGCCGCGATCGCCGAGGCGGCATGTTTGGGGATCGTCGCGATGGCGTCGCTGCCAAACAGAAGGTGAGGAAGCGCGGCGAAGTGCGTCGTCGAGGCGACCACGCGGCGCGGTCGCCCGATGGCCGCAAGCACCTCGTCCACCACGCCGATGAAGCCGCCGGAGGAAATGAGCAAGTGGTCTCTGCGGACGTACTCCGGCAAGGTCAGTCCTCGTGTGGACGGTGCATACGCAGGATCCATAAGGCACGCGTAGCGGCCCTGGCCAATCGCCTCGTGGCCAAGCAGACGCGAGGATAGGCCGCCCGACACCACGGCGACATCGGCGAGCCGCGCTTGCAGCATGTTGCCCACCACCAGGCTGTGCGTCTGGCGGAACGCCAACCGCAATCCGGGTGCCCGGGCCGCCACCGCATCGATGAACAGCCGTCCGAACGCAACCTCGAAGTCGTCTGACAAGCCGACAACGATCGAGCGGCCGTGGAAGTCATTGCCACCGCTGCGGCTCATGGACAAGCTCTGGCGACACTTGTTGAGCCCCTCGCTGATCAGAGGTTTGAGCTCTTGCGCCCTTAGCGTCGGCACCAGCCCGCGGCCGGTGCGAGTAAAGAGTTGATCGCCATAGGTCTTGCGCAGCCGTGCAAGGGCCGCGCTCACAGCCGATTGAGTCAGCCCCAATCTCACCCCCGCTCGCGTAGCGCCGCCCTCTTCGTACAGGGCTTCGAAGACCTTCAGAATGTTCAGATCAACAGCGCTGATATCAATCATGGTCATATCAATCACAAGCAGAACGGTGTTGATTGATTTTGCCGTGGATTCAATACTCGCAATATTCCTTCACAGATTCGATCTCCCATGGCCAAAACCAAAGTAGCCGCGCTTCAAGTCGGTGCTCTTCCCACTGGCAAAAAAGCGACCCTGGACCTCGTGCTGGGCTTCGAGGAAAAGATCATTGAATCCGGCGCGTCCGTGGTGGTGATGCCAGAAGCACTGCTGGGGGGCTACCCGAAGGGCGAGATCTTCGGCACGCGCCTGGGCTATCGGCTTCCGGAGGGGCGTGAGGCCTATGGCCGCTACTACTCCAATGCCATCGACGTTCCCGGGCCGGAAACAGATGCGCTCGCGGACCTCTCGCGCCGGGCAAAGGCGAGTCTGGTGGTCGGCGTGATCGAGCGCGGCGGCAACACCCTCTATTGCTCCGCCCTGTTCTTCGAGCCTGAGAGCGGGCTGTTGGCCAAGCATCGCAAGCTGATGCCGACCGGCACCGAACGCCTGATTTGGGGCCAAGGCGACGGCTCAACGCTTCCGATCGTTGATTCAGCCGCAGGTCGCCTGGGTGCAGCCATCTGTTGGGAGAACCACATGCCGCTGCTGCGGACAGCGATGTATGCGAAGGGGGTGCAGATCTGGTGTGCACCGACGGTGGACGAGCGCGATGTCTGGCAATGTTCCATGCGCCACATCGCGCACGAGGGACGCTCCTTCGTGATCAGTGCGTGTCAAGTGCAGCAGTCCCCGTCCCAGCTTGGAATCGAGGTGCCGAATTGGGAGCCATCCCGCCCCCTGATTCGCGGAGGCAGCCTGATCGTCGGGCCGTACGGCGATGTGTTGGCTGGTCCCCTCTTCAACGAGGTCGGGCTGGTCGTGGCCGAGATCGATACCGAGGAACTAGTGCGCGCGCGCTACGACTTCGACGTGGTGGGGCACTACGCACGACCGGACATTTTCACATTGAGCGTGGACACGAGGCAGAAGCGCCCGGTCGAATTCAACTGAGCCTGCGGCAATGAGCGCACAGTTGCCGATGTTGATCGTCCAGATGGGACGCCCGCCGCACGACGTGAGTGAAGTGCTGGGCGAACAACCGGACTGGTTCCTCGCCGCGCTCGCTCCCGCGAACCTCGACGTGCTGGTGGTGCGCCCGCACATGGGCGAGCCGTTGCCGCAACCGGGCAGCTTTGCTGGCGCGGTCGTTACTGGCTCATGGCACATGGTGACCGATCTCCATGACTGGAGTGAACGCACGGCCGAGTGGATCCGCCAGCTGGTTGCTGCGGATGTGCCGCTGCTCGGCGTCTGCTACGGACACCAACTCATGTCCCACGCCCTTGGCGGAGTTGTGGGCTACCACCCGGGAGGTCGGGAACTGGGCCTCCAGACAATTCGAGTGCTGCAGGAGGGCATCAACGACCCTCTCCTGGCAAGCATCCCCGGCGAGTTTCCGGCACTACTGACGCATGCGCAGACGGTGCTGGTCAAGCCACCCGGCGCAGTGGTCCTGGGTGCCTCGGAACATGATGAGCACCAGATTCTTCGCTACGGCCCAAATGCCTTTTCAATTCAGTTTCATCCGGAGTTCACGCCGGCGATCATGTCGTTGTGCATCCAGCGGCGCAAAACCATTCTTGAACAAGAAGGCGCAGACGTCGAACAGTTGCTCTTCAACCTTGCGCCTACGCCCGATGCACATGCGATTCTCGTGAAGTTCGCCATAACAGCCGCACAGGTCTCGACTGACTCGCGGTAACTTTGGTGACCTCGGCGACCTCCAGCGGACGGGATTATCAGAGGTGTGCTCGCACCTTCCCGCAGAGATCGAACGAGCTGCAGGCTACGTGGCGATCCGCGCGTCGAACCCTATGCGGTGGCGGCAATTACAAAGGACCCACGCCGGTTCGTCGGTGAGCGCCGTGTGCGACTTCGACTCCACAATTCCGCACAAGCTCGACATCGAGCAGTCAGTGCAAATCGAAGGCATTTCGCAATTTGCAAGCGCGCAGAAACCTTTGCACGCCATAGTCAGTTAGGAAGATTTGCCAACGCGGTTCGTTTTTTCACTGGCGATGGCGTGAACAAGCCGAAGTAAAGACGGCTGCAGAATCCGTACCTCGAAATCGCGACGCGGGATCGCGAGTTGCGCCATGATAAGTCCGCTAACACAGTTCAACACGAAGGCATAATCCAAGTCTGGATCGCTGGATCCAAGTTTCAAAAAGCTATCCCGCATCAGGCGGGAGTGGATCTTTCCCCATTTCACTAGTACGCTACCCAACTCGAGGTCACGTGACCCAGCGAGCGTAAGTTCGGTGATCGCCATGCCCATTGCATGGTCATTGACCATATATTTGATGTTGTGCTCCGCAAGCACCGTCGCGAACTGATCGGCATCATCTGCGCACTTCACAAGCTTAGGTGTGACGAGAGTAATGTTGTTTGCAATTCGACGGCAAACATCCTCAGCGAGTGCGCACATCAGAGCACTTCGGGAGCCGAAGTAATAGTTGACCGAGCCATGACTTGCATTGGCTTCGACTGAAACCGCTCGCAAGGTTACAGCGTGATGCCCGTCGCGAACCAACACACGAAGCGCCGCTGCGATCAAGTCTTTGTGACGCTGAGATCCACGCGCGCTCAGTGGCAAATCTGGTTCAGCAAAGGCACTCACAGAAGGCTCTTAAAAGTCGTTTGGACCAATCAGCTTAGCAGAAGAAAACGCAGGTCCTGACCGCGCGGTAAGGATGGTGCGGGCGCACCGTACCTGTCCATACCCGCGCTTGCGCTTCGCATTGCCTCCTTGAGATCACTCCATAGACGCCATCGCGACAGCGCTCGGGTAAGTACTAGTTCCGTCCGATCCCGCGGCAGCTAGATTACGCAGACCGAAACTTATCCACTTGGAGTACTTTCTTGATGGCACCAACAACCTTCACGCGGCGGCACTTTGCCCGCATCGCGACCTGGGCAGTGGCTGGGTTAGGTCTTTCAAGACACGCACTTGCGCAAAACCAGCGGCCTGCGCTGAAAGGCCAAGTGGTGAAAATCGCGGTGATCGAGCCCTTGTCCGGGCTGATGGGCTCCGTCGGCACAAGCCTGCTGAAGTCGTATCAGTACCTAGCGGAACAATTCAGCGCCTCCAATCCCGCGGGCGTGAAATTCGAGATTGTTGGCTTCGATAACAAGTTGAGTCCAACCGAAACTCTCGGAGCGCTTAAGAGTGCGATAGACCAAGATATTCGATTCATTGCGCAAGGCACCGGTTCAGCGCCGGCGCTGGCGCTAATCAACGCGATCGAAAAGCACAATCAACGCAATCCAGGAAAAGAAGTCATTTACCTGAATCATGCCGCGACCGACCCCGAATTGACCGGCAGCAACTGCAGCTATTGGCATTTTCGTTTTGAGGCTGACACCGCCATGAAAATGGAGGCGTTGACGAGCTTCATCAAAGACCGGCCATCGGTCAAGAAGGTCTACCTGATCAACCAGAATTATTCCTCTGGCATTCAGATTGCAGAGGCCGCAAAGGCCGGCTTGCGAGCGAAGCGGCCTGATGTCGAAATTGTTGGCGACGACCGTCATCCGCTTGCGCAGATACGCGATTTTTCACCCTACATGACAAAAGTTCGCGCTTCCGGGGCGGACACGATCATTACAGGAAGCTGGGGAACAGACCTTTCACTGCTGATCAAGGCCGCAGAAGAAAGTGGCTGGAAAGGCACTTTCTACACCTACTACGCCGTAGTCGCAGGCACCCCAACAGCCCTGCGCCAAGTTGATGACAATCGCGTTTTTCAGGTCGCCTACAGCCACTACAACATGGGCGGTCAAATGAACGTCTGGATGAAAGAATTCCAGAAACGATTCAACGAGGATTTCTACACGCACGGTGTTGCGCTGGTCTTCGAGTTGTTGAGCAAATCAATCCAGCAGGCGCAATCTGCGGAAGTGATTCGCGTCGCAGAGCAAATGGAAGGAGCCAAATTCAAAGGCTTCAACGGCGTGGTCGAAATGAGAAAATCGGACCACCAACTCCAGCAGCCGTTGTTTGTAACCGTCTGGACGAGCGTCAGCGCTCAAGTTCCCTACAGCGCCGAAGGCACGGGCAAGACATTCGCTCCCGTTCGCGAGTTCACCGCTGACGAGGTTTCGCGACCTTCAACCTGTCGAATGGCTCGCCCCTGAGCGACGCTCGACAGCCTCAAGTCAAAAAATTTTACCCTTAACTACTCCACTTGGAGCACAAGTGTGAAGCCATGAATCACTATTCCAACACGCTTTTTGATCTTGAAGGTTCCACCGCTCTCATTACGGGCGGGTCACGAGGCATCGGGCTTCAAATTGCCGAAGCGCTCGGCAGTGCCGGTGCGCGGCTCATGCTGACCGCCAGAAAGGAGGCCGAACTCGAGGCTGCAGCCGCCCATCTGCGAAAGCTTGGCATCGAGGCTTCCTGGATTGCGGCCGACTCCAGCGACCCGTCCGAAGTTCAACGCGTTTGCAGCAGGACTTTCGACACGCTCGGCCATTTGGACATCTTGGTCAATAACGCGGGGACTTCCTGGGGTGCCTCGGCTGAGACACACACGATTCAGGCATGGGACCGCGTCATGAACCTGAATATCAGAAGTCTTTTTCTTTTTAGCCAACAGGCTGCCGTGGGAAGCATGATCCCGCGCAAGCGGGGTCGCATCATCAACATCGCCTCAATTGCTGGGCTCGGCGGAAATCCGGCGCCAATGGAATGCGTCGCCTACAACACCAGCAAAGGAGCCGTCATCACGTTCACCCGTGCACTTGCCGCCGAATGGGGCAAGCATGGAATCAACGTCAATGCGATCTCTCCCGGGCTGTTCCCAAGCAAGATGGCCGATGGGGTGATTGCAGCGTTCGGTGAGGAAAGAATCATCAGCACCACGCCTCTTGGCCGACTGGGCGATCCAGACGACCTCAAAGGCGCTGCTCTTTTGCTGGCTTCCGCAGCCGGAAAACACATGACCGGGCATGCCATTGTTGTCGATGGCGGCACCAGTGCGGTGATCGGCGCGTGATTGCGAAATCTCTATCCGCCAACGAACGAAAGATTACCCATGACGTTTGATTACGAACCATCAGAGTTGACGCAGCGTGATGAACTGCTCTACGCATGCCAAGAATTGACCCCCCTCTTGCAAGCGGCAAACGACACCGTAGAAAAAGAGCGACATCTGCCGAACGAACTTGCCGAAAGACTGGCTCAGGCCGGCCTCTATCGAATGTTCGTTCCACGCGCGCTCGGCGGTCTGGAGGCGGACGTGCATACATTCGTGGCCGTCGTAGAAAAGCTGGCGCAAGCCAATGCTGCGGCGGCATGGTGCACGTTTATCTCGAACACGTCGACCATCATCGGGGGCTATCTCCCCAGTCCCGAAGCAAAATTACTGTTCGAGAATCCGAACATCAAAATGGCCGGCGTATTCGCGCCGCGCGGGACTGCGGTCCGCACGGTAGTCGACGGGGTACCCGGCTTCCTGGTGAATGGCAGTTGGATGTGGGGCTCCGCCTCGTATAACGCCGATTTCATCACCGGTGGGTGCATGATTTTGGGCGAGGATGGAAAGCCAGAAAAATTGGCGGACGGAACGCTTGAAAATCGTTCCATGGTTTTTCGGGCGGAGCAAGTTTCGATAGCCGACACGTGGCACACGCTCGGTTTGCGCGGAACAGGGAGCAATGAATACAGCGTCAAAGATGCATTCGTCCCTGCCGGCCTGTCCGCATCCATCCTCACCGACGTGCCGATCCCAGGTGCGTTGTTCAAGTTTCCGGTGTTTTGCATTCTGGGCGTCGGCATTGCGGCGGTGGCGCTCGGCATTGCGCGTCTTGCCATCGACAGCTTGATAGAGCTCGCAACAAAAAAGACGCCCCAAGGCAGCGCCCGTCTTCTGGCAGAGCGCGCCTCAACTCAGCTGCATGTCGCAAGGGCAGAAGCCCAGCTTCGCTCCGCTCGGGCTTTCTTGATTGACGCAGTTGACCGGGCATGGTCGGCGTCCACCGACTCGGGGGAGATTTCTGTGGCGCTACGCCGAGACCTTCGGCTGGCGACAACCCACGCAAGCGAAGAGGCGGTCCAAGTGGTCACCCGGGTGTATTCCTGTGCGGGCGGCAGCGCGATCTTTGACGACTCTCCACTGCAGCGCTGCCTGCGCGATGTCTTGACTGCGTCCCAACACATGATGGTCAGCGAGTCCACGTATGAACTCACGGGCCGGCTGTATCTCGGCCTCCCGACGAACTCCGCAATGCTTTGAGGACGCAAATGACAATGCCTGAAGACTGGCTCAGCCGGTTGAGATTGCCGCTCCTGATCGCGCCGATGTTTCTGGTGTCTACCGTCGAGCTGGTAGTGGCCGCATGCCGTAAAGGTGCCATTGGGACCGTTCCGGCGGCGAATGCCAGGACCGTAGAAATCTTGGACGAGTGGTTTCATCGGATTTCAACCCAGCTCGGACCGGCCGATGCGCCGTGGGGCGTGAACCTCCTGGTCCATAAAAGCTATCAGCGGCTCGATCAAGACCTTGAGGTAGTGGCGCGATATCGGCCACCCCTCATTATTACGGCCCTCGGAAGTCCGAAAGAGGTCATCGAATGCGTGCATTCGTATGGCGGACGGGTGTTTGCCGATGTGAACTCTGTTCAACATGCCCGAAAAGCCGTCTCGCTCGGAGTCGACGGGCTTGTCCTGGTCGCTGCCGGCGCGGGGGGACATACCGGGATGATGAGCGCCTTTGCGATGGTCCCCGCCATTCGAGAGTTTTTCGGCGGGACGATCGTCTTGGGCGGGGGAATCATCAATGGGTCGGGTATTCGCGCTGCGGAAACGCTCGGCGCGGACCTCGCATCCATGGGTACGGCATTCATCGCTTGCCCAGAATCCATGGCCAGCGACTCCTATCGTCGAATGTTGCTGGACTCGGACATCGACGATCTGATCCTGACCAAAGCTGTTTCTGGCGTGCCGGCGTATTGGTTGCGCAAGAGTCTGGCCGCGGTCGGCATCAATGCGGACGAACTCGCCTCTGCTGAGCCGGTGCACAACGCAGACATCGAGCGTTGGACGAAGGTGTGGTCAGCCGGCCATGGCGTGGGATCGCTCAATGCGATTGAGCCGACCGCCGCTTTGGTGGACAGGCTGATCCGCGAGTACTGGTCCGCCGTTGAAAGCGGACCTCAACTGCAGTATTTCGAGGCCGCATGATGACCAATTCCTCGCCACGCATCCTTGGCATTGGGGGCGGGACAAGACCCGGTTCAAGTGCCGAGCGCTATCTACAGCTTGCACTGAGCGCCGCTGAAAAGGCCGGGGCAACCACAACCTTCCTCGGTGCTCATTCGCTTCGTCTTCCGCTTTATGAACCCAGCGTCGCCGCAGACGGTGCAGCACAGCAACTCGTTGAAGAATTGCGCAGGGCCGACGGAATCATCATCGCGTCGCCTGGCTATCACGGCACCGTGTCCGGGTTCATGAAGAACGCGCTTGATTACGCCGAGGAAACAAGAAGCGATAAGCGCCCCTATTTCAGCGAACGAGCAGTCGGGTGCATGGCCGTCGCGGGGGGATGGCAGGCAGCCGTCGGAACGATGGCTTCCTTGAGGGAGATCGTGCATGCCCTGAGAGGGTGGCCCACCCCGATGGGCGTCGCCATCAACATCTCCGAAGCCCCGCTCGATTCCGCAGGCACATGCCAATCGACTTCCGTTGTGCAGCAGATTCAGCTCATGGCCAGCCAAGTCGTTGAATTCGCAAATCTTTCGACCCATCGGCAACTTTAAACACTCGAACTCCGGAGATATCCCATGACCGACCTTTCGCAACTTTCCAACAAGCAGTTCGTTCTCAGGCAGCGTCCCAGTGGGCTGCCCAAAGAAAGCGACTGGCAGCAGGTAAAAACGGCAATCAAGGCGCCAGAGAAAGGAAAGGTGCTTGTGGCGGTCACCTTCATTTCTGTGGACCCCGCCATGCGGTCGTGGATGAATGAAGGCAAGTCCTACATGGAGGCCATCTCTATCGGTGATGTCATGCGGGCCGCAGGGGCAGGTCTAGTCCTGCAGTCCGAGGACGCGAGATTCAGTGTCGGTGACGCTGTGCTAGGGGCTTTTGGTGTTCAAGAGTTCGCGACCATGGATGCCAACGATCTCACGAAGATCGATATTTCAAATGTGCCGGCAACGGCGTACATGGGCGCCCTTGGCACGCCGGGTTTCACGGCGTACTTTGGTCTTCTCGAAATAGGCAAACTCAAATTCGGCGACACGGTCCTGGTATCTGGCGCCGCAGGGGCCGTGGGTTCGGTGGTCGGCCAGATCGCCAAGATCAAGGGATGTCGCGTCGTTGGTATTGCGGGCGGGGCAGAGAAATGCGCTCACCTTGTCAACAACCTGGGGTTTGATGCTGCCGTTGACTACAAACAGTCTGACGCACGTGCTCAGCTGTCAAAAGCATGCCCGGAAGGTGTCGACGTCTACTTTGACAACGTCGGCGGCGAAGTGCTTGATCTGGCTCTCGGTCGCATTCGCCGCGGTGCGCGTATTGTGGTTTGCGGGGCTGTCTCGCAGTACAACAATGTAGCCCGTGGCAGTGGGCCAAAGAACTACATGTCTTTGCTCATGAACAGAGCCACGATGGAAGGATTCGTCATTTTCGATTATGAAAAGCGTTATCCCGAGGCACTGCATGCGTTGCGAGGTTGGCTGGCCGCCGGCTGGATCAAGTCTTACGAAGATGTGCTCGAGGGTATCGATACCTTCCCCACTGCCCTCCAGCGGATGTTTGAGGGTGGAAACACCGGAAAAATGCTCATCAAGCTCCCGGCAACCGCTGGCCTTGCGGCAACTGCGAAGTAGCGGGGGCAACGCATGAACAACCGCCCGTGGCTGGCATGGTATCCGCCTCATGTTCCGCACACCATCGAGCCCTTGAAGGAGTACCAGACCCTTGCCGATTTCTTCACTGGCTTGTTTTATCAGTTCAGCGATCGCATTGCCATTCGTCACGAAAGCAGTGAGCTCAGCTATTCAAATCTGGATTCATTGAGCCTGGGAATCGCAGCGTATCTGCAGACGCTGGGACTCGAGGCGGGCGCAAAAGTAGCCGTTGCTCTTCCCAATTCAGCTCAGTACGTGGTAGCGGCGATCGGTGTGATTCGAGCGGGGATGGTATTGGTCAACGTCAATCCCGCCTACACCGCTCGGGAGTTCCTGCTGCAAGTCTCGGACGCTCAGGCTGAGGCGGCCATATTGCTCGAGAGTCAGTTCGATGCAGTGAAGGACGGTCTCCCCCAGACGCAGGTTGACCATTTGATTCTGTGCAATCTGCGCGTTGCCTTGGAACCCGCACGAGAAAGCCGCCGCGCAGACGGTGCCGGCGTCAAATCAGTCATCGATATGCCTCAAGCACTTTCGCTGGGGATGTCCGCGACCTACTCAATGCCCAAGCTGGACAAGAACGACACCGCGGTTCTTCAATACACCGGCGGGACCACGGGAGTTTCGAAGGGAGCCATGCTCTCTCATGAAGGTCTGCTGGCCAACACGGCCCAGAACTCCGCCTGGTTTCAGCCCGCATTGGCAGACATACCAGTCCCCGTGTTCGCATGTGCATTGCCGCTATATCACATCGTTTCCTTCATAACACTTCTGGCGAGCATCAAACTGGGGGGAACCATGCTCCTGATTACCGATCCTCGTGATTCGGCAAAGATGCTGGCGAAATTGCGTGAAGCGCCCTTTCACATGCTGCCCGGCATCAACACGTTGTTCAGCAACTTGATGAATGACCCCGAGTTCGACACAGTCGATTGGCAACATCTCAAGGTCACAACAGCTGGCGGAATGGCCACGCAGCGTCCCATCGCCGCCCGGTGGCTCGAAAGAACGGGTTGTGCCATCAGCGAGGGATACGGACTTTCCGAGACATCCGGAACGGTGAGCTGCAACCCGCCTCACGGCGATATTCGCCAAGGAACCGTCGGTCCGCCGGCCCCGTCAACGGAAGTACTGATCGTTGACGAAAGATTCGAGACCCTTCCGCTGGGAGAGATTGGACAAATTGCAGTCCGAGGCCCACAGCTGTTCAAAGGCTATTGGCAGCGCGACGCAGAAACTGCTCGATTCATGACGAAGGACGGCTTTTTCCTGACGGGGGATCTGGGCTGCATTGATGAACACGGCTATCTGTGCATTTCTGGCCGAGAGAAAGAAATGATGCTCGTGAGCGGTTTCAACGTCTATCCCAGCGAGATTGAAGCCGTGGCCATTGAAATGGACCAGGTGCTCGAGTGTGCGGCTGTCGGCGTTCCTGATGAGCTCACGGGGGAAGCCGTGAAGTTGGTTGTGGTGCCTCGGAGCGACGCGCTTACTGAAGAGTCGATAAGACAACACATGAAGGCGAACCTCACCGCGTACAAGCGGCCGAAGATCATCGAATTTCGAACAAAGCTCCCCCGGTCGGCCGTCGGGAAATTGCTGCGCGCTTCACTGGGTGCCGCGCTATGACATTGACGATAGGCGTGCCTGCCGAGACGACGGCCGGCGAAACCCGTGTGGCCGTTACGCCCGAGACGGTGAAAAAACTTGTCGCCACGGGGCACGCGGTTCGCGTGCAGTCGGGGGCGGGGATTGCGGCCAGCGTCACCGATGCCGCCTACCAGGCCGCCGGTGCCGAGATCGTCGACGGGGCAGGCGCCTTCGGAGCCGACATGGTGCTCAAGGTGCGCACGCCCAGCGAGGCGGAAACCGCACTCATGAAGCCGGGCACCGTGGTCATCGGCATGCTCAACCCGTTCGATGCCGCCGGCCTGCAGCGTCTGGCCGGTGCCGGTCTCACGGCGTTTGCGCTCGAAGCCGCGCCGCGCACCACCCGCGCCCAGAGCATGGACGTGCTCTCATCGCAGGCCAACATCGCCGGCTACAAGGCCGTGATGATCGCGGCCGACAAGTACCAGCGCTTCTTCCCGGTGCTGATGACCGCCGCCGGCACCGTGAAGGCGGCGCGCGTGGTGATCCTGGGCGTCGGCGTGGCGGGCCTGCAGGCCATCGCCACCGCCAAGCGCCTGGGCGCCGTGATCGAGGCGTCCGACGTGCGCCCGAGCGTCAAGGAGCAGATCGAGTCGCTCGGCGGCAAGTTCATCGAGGTGTCCTACGACACCGACGAAGAAAAGGAAGCCGCGGTCGGCGTCGGCGGCTACGCCAAGCCCATGCCCGCCAGTTGGCTTGCGCGCCAGCAGGTCGAGGTGGCCAAGCGTGTGGCGCTGGCCGACATCGTCATCAGCACCGCGCTCATTCCGGGGCGCGCCGCACCCACGCTCATCACCGAGGACATGGTCAAGGCCATGAAGCCGGGCTCGGTGATCGTCGACATCGCGGCCGGCAAGGGGCCCGACGTGAACGGAGAGATGAAGGGCGGCAACTGCCCCTTGTCGGAAGCCGACAAGACCGTGGTGAAGCACGGCGTGACCATCGTGGGCGAGACCAATCTTGCGGCGCTGGTGGCGGCCGACGCGTCGGCGCTCTATGCGCGCAACGTGCTCGACTTCCTCAAGCTCATCGTCACCAAGGAGGGCGGCCTGAAGATCGACCTCGAGGACGACATCGTCGCCGCCTGCCGCGTCGCGCACGACGGCCAGGTCACGAAGAAATAAGCCGCCACCCCCTGGCACTCACGCGAGGAGAAGAAATCATGGATCCCGTTTCCCACACCGTCATCAACCTCATCATCTTCGTGCTGGCCGTCTACGTGGGCTACCACGTGGTGTGGACCGTCACGCCGGCGCTGCACACGCCGCTGATGGCCGTGACCAACGCCATCTCGGCCATCGTGATCGTGGGCGCCATGCTGGCGGCCGCGCTCACCGAAACCACCCTGGGCAAGACCATGGGCGTGCTCGCGGTCGCCCTGGCGGCGGTGAACATCTTCGGCGGCTTCCTGGTCACGCGGCGCATGCTCGAGATGTTCAAGAAAAAAGAGAAAAAGGCCGCACCGAAGGTTGAAGCGGGAGCCGCCCAATGAGCATGAACGTCGTCACGCTGCTCTACCTGGTTGCCAGCGTCTGCTTCATCCAGGCCTTGAAGGGCTTGTCCCATCCCACCACGTCCATCCGCGGCAACCTCTTCGGCATGGCCGGCATGGCCATCGCGGTGGTGACCACCGGGGCGCTGATCTACAACCTGGCCGGCGGCCACCTCATGGGCCTGGCCTGGGTGCTGCTGGGCCTGGTGGCGGGCGGCGGCTACGGCGCCTACCGTGCCAAGACGGTCGAGATGACCAAGATGCCCGAGCTGGTGGCCTTCTTCCACAGCATGATCGGCCTGGCGGCGGTGTTCATCGCGGTTGCGGCCGTGGTCGAACCCGCGGCCATGCTCGAAGGCATCGCCAAGGGCGCGCCGATCCCCACCGGCAACCGGCTCGAACTGTTCCTGGGTGCGGCCATCGGTGCCATCACCTTCAGCGGCTCGGTGATTGCCTTCGGCAAGCTCTCGGGCACCTACAAGTTCCGGCTGTTCCAGGGCGCGCCGGTGCAGTTCGCGGGCCAGCACATGCTGAACCTCGTGCTCGGCCTGGCCATGATCGGCCTCGGGCTGGTGTTCATGTTCACCGAAAGCTGGCCGGCGTTCTTTGCGATGCTGGCGCTGGCCTTCGTGATGGGCGTGCTCATCATCATCCCGATCGGCGGCGCCGACATGCCGGTGGTGGTGTCGATGCTCAACAGCTACTCGGGCTGGGCGGCCGCGGGTATCGGCTTCAGCTTGAACAACGCGATGCTGATCGTGGCCGGTTCGCTGGTGGGCTCTTCGGGCGCGATCCTGAGCTACATCATGTGCAAGGCCATGAACCGCTCGTTCTTCAACGTGATCCTGGGCGGCTTCGGCGGTGAGGCGATCAGCGCGGCCGGCGGCGCGAAAGAGCAGCGGCCGGTCAAGAGCGGCAGCGCCGACGACGCGGCCTACATGCTGTCCAACGCCGAGACCGTGATCATCGTGCCGGGTTACGGCCTCGCGGTGGCGCGTGCCCAGCACGCGGTGAACGAACTGGCCGAGAAGCTCACCCACAAGGGTGTGATCGTGAAGTACGCGATCCACCCGGTGGCCGGGCGCATGCCGGGCCACATGAACGTGCTGCTGGCCGAGGCCGAGGTGCCTTACGACCAGGTGTTCGAGATGGAGGACATCAACGGCGAGTTCGCGCAGGCGGACGTGGCGATCATCCTGGGCGCCAACGACGTGGTGAACCCGGCCGCGCTGCAGAAGGGCACGCCGATCTACGGCATGCCGATCCTGGAAGCCTACAAGGCCAAGACGGTGATCGTGAACAAGCGCTCCATGGCGGCGGGCTATGCGGGCCTGGACAACGAGCTCTTCTACATGGACAAGACGATGATGGTCTTTGGCGATGCCAAGAAGGTCGTTGAGGACATGGGTAAGGCTGTTGAGTAAAGCCCGTGCCGTGCATCCCCATGTCTGACCATTCCAAAGGCCCATCAATGACCCTCTCCCTCAAAGACAAGATCGCCGTCGTGACGGGCGCAAGCACCGGCATCGGTTTGGCCATTGCCAAACGGTTTGCAGCCGAAGGCGCAAACGTCGTAATCACCGGCCGGCGCCAGAAAGAACTTGACGTCGCGGTCGCTGACATCGGGGATCAAGCCTCCGGCGTTCGCGCGGATGTCTCCAGCCTGCAGGATCTCGATGCCCTCTTCCAGACCGTCAAGCAACACCATGGACGCATCGACGTCTTGGTCGCCAATGCGGGGGGCGGCAGCATGGCTCCGCTTGGCGCGATCACGGAAGAGCTGTTCGACCAGACGTTCAGCACCAACGTGAAGGGGGTGCTCTTCACAGTTCAAAAGGCACTTCCCCTGTTGGCGGATGGCGCGACAGTCATCTTGGTTGGTTCGACCAGTTCGATACATGGCGTGCCTGCATTCAGCGTCTACAGCGCGTCCAAGGCGGCAATTCGGAACTTCGCTCGCAGTTGGATTCTGGATCTCAAAGGTCGCAACATTCGGATCAATGTCCTCAGTCCCGGACCGACGAAGACGCCTGGACTGGTGGGCCTGGTGCCGGTCGAACACCAGCAGGGGCTGCTCGACGGTTTTGCGGGCCAGATCCCGATGGGCCGGGTTGGAGAACCCGATGAAATCGGCAAGGCCGCAGTCTTCCTGGCCTCGGACGCCTCGAGCTTCGTCACCGGCATCGAGCTGTTCGTCGACGGTGGCATTGCGCAGATCTAGAGCGACGAAGCTCACGAATGTCGCATTCACGCGGCGCTTCGCCGCTGCACCCTAGCCTCTTCCACTTCCTCGAAGGACTCGACCATGAAACTCGACAACGCCACCGTCCTCATCACCGGTGCCAACCGCGGCATCGGTCTCGCTTTCGCCCGCGCCGCTCTGGCCCGCGGCGCGCGCAAGGTCTACGCTGGAGCGCGCGACCCCGCCAATGTCACGTTGGCCGGCGTCGAACCGATTCGCCTCGACGTCACTCGGCCCGATGACATTGCCGCGGCGGTCCGCCATTGCGGCGACGTCACGCTGCTGATCAACAACGCCGGTATCGCGACGCTCGGGGGATTCCTCGCCGAGGGCAGCGTCGAGGCCGCCCGCGCCCAGTTCGAGACCAATTTTTTTGGCCCGCTGCGTATGGCGCTCGCCTTCGCGCCAGTGCTCGCCGGACACGGTGGCGGTGCGATCCTGAACGTCCTGTCGCTCGCGAGCTGGATCACGGCGCCCCGTCTCGCAACCTATGCCGCCACCAAATCGGCCGCCTGGTCACTGACCAACAGTCTGCGTCACGAGTTGCGCGCCCAGGGCACCCAAGTGCTGGGCCTGCACATGGGGTTCGTCGACACCGACATGGCACGCGGCAACGATCAGCCCAAGTCCAGCCCGGACGAGGTGGTGCGCCGCAGCCTCGACGCCCTCCAAGCCGGGGCCGAGGAGGTGCTGGCCGACGAGATCACCCGGCAGGTCAAACAGGGCTTGTCGGCCGAGCCGGGCGTCTACCTTCAGACGACCTAAGGCTGAACTGCCTTGCGGCAAGCCACTGCCCGGCACCTATCCGATTGAACGGCAAACACGAAACCATAGTCATGACAGAAGCTCAAACCGGCACCAAGCCGATCTCCGGGTCTCATGCGTTCGACGTGGCCGCCCTGCGGGCGTATCTCGAAGCTCGGGTCGACGGCTTTCAGGGGCCAGTCACGGTCGAGCAGTTCAAGGGCGGGCAATCGAACCCAACCTACAAGCTCAACACGCCGGAGCGCTCTTACGTGATGCGCTGCAAGCCCGGCCCGGCGGCGAAGCTGCTGGCCTCGGCGCATGCGATCGATCGTGAATTCACCGTGATGCGGGCGCTGCGCGCAACCGACGTGCCGGTCCCGGACATGTACCTGCTGTGCGAAGATGAATCCGTGATCGGCTGCGCCTTCTACGTGATGGAGTACATGTCCGGCCGCGTGATGTGGGACCAATCGATCCCCGATGCCGACAGCACGCGACGCAGCCGAATCTACGACGAGATGAACCGCGTGATCGCCGCGCTGCATAGCGTCGACATCAAGGCAGCAGGTCTCGAGAACTACGGCAAGCCGGGCAACTACTTCGAGCGCCAGATCGGCCGCTGGACGAAGCAGTACCAGGCTTCGATCACGCAGCCGATCCCCGAGATGGATCGGTTGATAGATTGGCTCCCTGCGCACATACCCGCCAGCGCGCGGGACGAGAGCCAGTTGTCGATTGTGCACGGCGACTACAGGCTCGACAATCTGATGTTCCACGCCACCGAGCCACGCGCGATCGCGGTGCTCGATTGGGAGCTCTCGACAATCGGCCACCCGCTGGCCGACTTGAGCTACCACTGCATGTCTTGGCATATCGAACCGGGCCCTACCCTCGGCATTCGCGGTCTCGACCACGCCGCTCTCGGCATCCCCGATGAGAAGAGCTATGTGCGCCGCTACTGCGAGCGGACCGGCCGCGCCGACTCCGGCGCAGTGATGGCTGATTGGAACTTCTATCTCGCCTACAACATGTTCCGGCTCGCCGGCATTCTGCAAGGAATTGCCAAACGTGTGGAGACGGGGACAGCGTCGAGCGCGCAGGCAAAGCAAGCGAGTGCCGGTGCGCGGCCGCTTGCGCAGATGGGTTGGTCACTTGCGCAATGCGCCTAAATGAGCGTGCGTCCACTTCAGCGACGCCCTCGGGTCATCGACGCATGAGGAAGCAATGCAACCGATACAGAGGCGACCTGGGAGGCAGTGGGTCGGCAAACATGCACCATGTTCCGGTGAAGTAGTCAAGCAGCAGGCAGTATTCGCGCTGCATCGCGTGCGGCATACGCCAAACAATTGGGTGGATGGCGTACGTCATCGTCACGACTTTCTCGAAGAGTTTGGCCACGAGCTTTGACCGCGTGCTGCGCGCGCAGCCGCCGGACCGGCCCCCCGATACGATCGTCTCCGTCTTTGGCGTTGCCGAGCGACGGGCTTCTATGCCGCCCGCCGCGGTCGCCGTAGCGCCGTCGCCGCTAAGATGCCCTGAGTCATGTTGAAGAACGAGCGGTTCATCGCGCCAAGAATCGACGCGAATGACCGCCCAGTGATCCGGCGATAGGCAGGTTCGGGTTAAAGCCGGACCGGGTCACAGCCGGAGTAGCTTTGGGTTAGACGGGTTCAGCCCGAATTTGATGGCTCAAAAGCCGGACTTGGCCGCTGGTCTGCGGCTGATTCTGCTGGGATTTTCCGCGCGACGTAGAGCCAGAGACGAGCCCAAGCAACCGTATTTCCGGCTACCTTCACGGCTCCGGCCGTGTGGCTCAGAACCTCTCAGCGATGCGCTTTCCGAGGTCAAGTTCGATTCCCTGAGGCTGCTGCAAGCCGCGTTCGAAGAGGCTGCGCACGTGAGCTGCGTTCTCCGGGCGCCCGGCCGTGCGCCTGAAGGCGGCCATAGCGGCTGCGTAGTCCCCCGCCGGGATTGCGGTGGCCGTGTCGACGAACTCCTTCGTGCCAGCGACCCCGGCCTTGCTAAAGCCGGCGATGCGACGGGCGAAGGTGTCGACGAAGTCGTCCAGTTCTCCTTCTGGAAGAACGCGGTTGACGTATCCATATTCGGCAGCGAGCTTGGCCGGGAAGTCGTCTCCTCCCACAACGATCTCCATCGCGCGACCTCGGCCCACCAACTCGGCCAGTCGCCCCATCGGGTTACCGCCCGGTACGGCGCCGAAGCCCACCTCGGGCTGCCCCAGGATGGCGTTAGGCCCGGCGAAGCGAATGTCTGTGTGCAGGACGAACTCGCTTCCCGCTCCTCGGACGCGGCCGTTGATAGCCGAGATAGTGAGGGCCGGAACCCTGCTGAGGCGCAAAAGAGTGTCCGGGTGGGGCAGGAGCCCGGTGGGTCCCGGCAACGTGGTGTACACGCGCTGGATGTCGGACTTCAGGTCGAAGTGCGCCATGAAGAAGTCGGGGTTGGCACTCTGGAACACGACGACGGTCAGATCGGGGTCGTGCTCAATGCGGGTCACCAGTTCGCCAAGCTCATCGATGGTGTCCGGATCGATGAGGTTGATCGGGCCGTTCTCGAAGGTCACCTTCCAATAGGATGGCGACACCGCGTGTACTTGAAATTGGGTTTGTTTGCTCATGAAGATGATTTCTTAGGTTTAGATCGACACCAGATGTCGCAATAAATGCAGGCTCAATCAGCCCCGATCCTTGTTCGGATTGAGCAGGTATTTCTCGCCGGTTGCCGCCTTGCCGTATACCGCGATGGCGTCGAGCTGCAGCGCTTCAGCGAACGACACCTCGCGCGTGTAGTGGCTTGCAAATGTTGTCTTGAGTTCGGATGCCACGCGTTGCTTCAGCCGCCCGACCTCGGCCGCGCCGACCTTCTGCAGAAATGGGAACAGCAACCAGCCGCCCATTCCCCATGTCATGCCGAAACCACGGGTGAATTCAGTCGCCCCCCGGTCGAGGCTGCCGTAGATGTAGACCTGCTTGTGCACGGTCGATCCGTAGCGGTTGAATTCCTTCGCGTTACGGTTCGCGGCGGCTTCCATCGCCAAGAGGATCTGGCCGGCCAGCTTGCCGCCGCCGATGGCGTCGAAGGCCAACGTCGCTCCCGTCTCGGTCAGCGCATTCGTCAGGTCGGCCATGAACGTCGGCGACGTGCTATTGCAGACGTACTTCGCGCCGAGTTCGCGCAGCAGCGTCTCATGCTCGGGCTTGCGTACGATGTTGACGAGGTCGATGCCGTCTTTCAGGCAGACCTTGTTGAGCATCTGCCCCAGGTTCGACGCCGCTGCGGTGTGGACCAGCGCGGTGTGGCCTTCCCGCTTCATCGTCTCGATCATGCCGAGGGAGGTGACCGGATTGACGAACCACGAGGCGCCCTCGGCGGCTGTCGTGCCCTCGGGCAGTGGCAGGCACTGCGCGACGTCCACTGCGCAGTACTGCGAATACATCGCGCCGCCGATCACGCCCACCGTCTTGCCGAGCAAGGCCTGCGCGGCCGGTGAACGCCCGGCGCCGACCACGACGCCGGCGCCTTCGTAGCCGACCGGCACCGACTCGTCCAGGCGGCCCGCCACGGCCGGCAGCATGCGCGGCGGCACGGTGGCAGTGACGACCGGACGGTCGGCCGTACCGGCGGCCCTCGCGGTCGACATGTCGGCCATGCCGAATAGCACCATCAGGTCCGACGGGTTCATCGGAGCCGCTTCGATGCGCACGAGCACCTCATCGGCTTTCGGTACGGGCATCGGCACCTCGGCGAGCGAGAGTTCAAGCTCGCCGCCGGCGCGGACGATGGAGCGGAGTTGCAGTGGCATGGGAGTGTCTCGTGAGTTGGACGAAGTCGGTTTCATGGAAGCTGAACGCCCCCGATCACCAGGACTCGCGGAACGGCCGCACTTCGGTCAGGAACGACCAGGCCGAACGCGGCTGGTGGGTGACGTGCCAGACCTCTTCGGCGATGTCGGATGGCTTGATGAAAAACTCATCCGGCTTGTCCGCCATCCGCGCTCGGGCCCAAGGCACGTCGATGACAGCGTCGATCATCATGAAGGACACGTGCACGCCCCGGGGCCCCATCTCGCGGGCGATGGACTCGGCCAGAATGCGCTGCGCCGCCTTGCTGGGCGCAAAGCCGGCAAAAGCGGCCTTGCCACGGACGGCCGAGGTGTTGCCTGTGACCAGCAAGGCGCCGCCCCCTGCTGCCTCCATCCGCGGCGCCGCCCACCGGGCCAGGTGCAGCAGGGCCATGACGTTGATCTGGAAATTCTGCTGGAGGACTTGCGGGTCGATGTCGAGGAAGTTGCCGAAGGCCCCACCCACGGCGTTGTGGATCACCACCTTGGGGACGCCAGCGCGTTGCTCGATGGCATCGAGGGCGGCAGTTAGTGCAGCAGGGTCGGCCACATCGCAGGGAACCGCAAAAGCGTTTGGAAGCTCGCCCTCGAGATCGGTCAAGCGCTCGACCGTTCGCGCGAGCATGGCCACCTGGTAGCCGCCATCGTGGAACCGTCGGACCATTGCCGAGCCGGTGCCCGGTCCTACGCCGGTGATGATGACGAGCGGCCTCATGCGGCTTGCTCCAGGCGAGCCTGCACGAAGTGCAGGCGGTCATTGCCGAAGAACATGTCGTCCCCCACGAACAGGGTGGGCGCGCCGAACACGCCGCGCGATGCCGCCCCGGCGGTTGCCTCGTCCAAGAGGGCCTGCGCGGCCGGCGAGTCCATCCGCGCTTCCAGCGTCTCCGCGTCGAGCCCCGCGGCGCCAAGCAGGGTCGCGACTTCGCCTGCCGTCGCCAGCGGTGCCGGAACCGACCAAAACGCTTTGAAGATCGCGTCCACCGCCGCAGGCATGGCGCCTAGTTGCCCGGCCACGAGCGTGGCGCGCAACAGGCGGCTGGCGTCGATCTCCGAGCCCTGGGGATGCCGGTTGAGCGGAACCCCATAGTGGGCAGCCCATCGGCCCATGTCGGTCATCACGTAGCGCCCTTTGGGTGCGCAGGTGATACTCGTCGGCACGTTCCCCACCGCTCTCATCAGCGCCCCAATTTCGAATGGACGGAAGTCGATCTCGACATCCATCTTCCGAACCTGAGACAGTGCCAGGAAGCTGTAGGGGCTGCGATAGTCGAAGTAGAAGTCGATCGTTTTCATTGGGGGTTCCTTTGAGAGTCCGTTGTTGTGAATGTTGTTGATCGTTCGCGGGCGGCTCCGCGCTCGGTCGTGAACTTTGCGAGATAGGGGCCGAACTCGGGCGCGAAGGCCGGATCGTTCGAAGGCGGTCGAAGTGCGTCATGGCGCGGTGAAACCGCTCGCGCGCGTTGTCCAGGAACGGCGCCTTGCCGAGCGCAAGTAGCGCTTCGCTTCGGCTCAGCATGCAAGGTTCCGAACTCGCAGCGGACGTCCACGCTCGCGCCGATGAGGCATTCACGACCTACATGACTGGGTTCGACCGGCCCTGGAGCCTGCCCGCCAGGCGCTGGTCGGCGAGGGGGTGAGCTTGGCCGCCATCTGCTTCGCCTGTGAACTCGCGCTATTCCACAATGAACTTTCAATAGCCGGACTTCGAAGTCCCAGAGCCAGTCCACGAGTTCGGCGCCCGCAGCGCCCCTCACCTCCAAATCGACGCCGCCGATGCGTGCGGCGATGACCGCATTCCACATACGAGGATTGAGCAGGTAGGAAAAGATCCGCACGTCGGCCATTGCGCTGTCTCCAGTGCGCCGCCAAGCCGGTGGCGCAGTTGTTGGTCCAGCGGTCTGTGGGGTCTGCGGTTGCCGACGCCCTCCACTGTTCAGACCCTATTCTGCATGACGATCATCATCCTGTCTGTCGCATTGGTTCGCCAGAAGATGTTTCAACTGCACTGGTTTACCCGGAGACGGGACGCATCAAGCAGGATGCGAAGCCATGGTCCTGGCCGGTCGCATTGCTAGTGCTGAGCGCGCGCCAAAGAAACGCGGCACGCTCAAGGCCGCGACTCAGGCTTTGTCCTGCTTGCCTGAGAGCGCCCGCACATTGGGTTCGTTTACCGCCACCAGCTGCTCGCGCACGCTGCGCAGCAGGTCATCCGAACGGGCGGGGTCTGTCATCGCCCGCGACAGGGCCAGGGCACCCACCATGGCGCTGACGGCCAACATCGCTCTTGAATCGTCGTCATCGCCAAGGTGGCGCCGAGCGGCGGCAATATAGTCCTCGATAGAGCCTGCCATGATCGACTTGGACTGGTCGTCGGCGCGTCCGACATCGGAGATCAATGCCGAGACTGCGCACCCAGTGCTGCGCGAGTCCCGATGGCTGCGGCTCAGATAGTCGCTGACGAAGCCGGCGAAGCCGGTAGTGCGCACTGATTTCTGCCTCGCCGCGGACCGACGCACACCATCAACCAGGGCGCGCCTGAGCGCCTGGGCGAGCAAGTCCGCACGAGACGCAAAATGGCCATAGAAGCCGCCATGCGTGAGGTTCACGCTCTTCATGAGCTTGCTCACACTCACCGACTCGAGTCCCCCGTCTCGAATCTGGTCGGCGGCCTCCTTCAGGATCCGCTCTCGACTTTGCGCTTTCTCGGCTTGCGAATGTCCCAAGGCAAATGCCCCCATGCAATCCGACCATCTGGATGACGGTCGACATCCCATTGTAGGCATTGATGATCGGGCGATGCATTCGGCCCTGGCGTCGCTTTGCGCCTCCGCTTCAAGCCAGCGAGAGCAGCGCTCGAGCCAACTGCTGCGGCATGGACAGGAACGGGCTGTGATCCGAGTCCAGTTGCAGCACCTGCGTCTTGTTGGCAGGCGTGGCGGTGTCTGCCTGCGCCACCATCAGGTCCTGAATCACCGGCGGGATGGTGTTGTCCGCGCTGGTCCGGATGTAAGTACGCGGAATGGCTCCCCAGCGCTGCACCGACGTGGCAATTGGCGTGACCATCGCACCGATCGGAATATCCGGCGACAGCAGATTGAGCGCGGCGCGCGCTGTTGCAGCGTCCACTTTCCCGTAAAACAGATTGATAAGCCCTGCGCGATAACTTTGGTCCGTGGATGCGGGGTCGAGTCGCAGCGCGCCGGTAACTCCAGGATCGCTGCGCAGCAGCGGCGTCAAAAGCGATGGCGGCGCCTGTTCATCCGGCGGAAATGCCACCATCGGTTGGCCGTCCTTGGGCATGAATGCCGCGAGGTAGACCAGGCGCGCAATCTTGCCGGGGCCCAGCAGTTCGGCGGCAGCATGGATTGCACCGCCGCCCATGCTGTGACCCACGACGATCGGCGCCGGGAAGCCGGCGGCGAGCAAGGATTCGACGGCATTGGCCACGGCCCGAGCGTAGTCGGCCAACGTGATGCCCGCGATCGGTGAGGGTTCAGTTGCCAGTGCCGCCGTGCGGGGCTGAACGTCGAACGCCGCCGGAAATGCCGCATTGAGGCCATGCCCCGGCAAGTCGATCGCCAGCACCGGGTGGCCAGCGGCAGCCAGCAATGGGCTGATCTTGCCCCAGCACCAGATGCCGTGCCAGGCGCCGTGAACCAGCAGGAATGGGCTTTTTGGCGCAAGCACGCGCGCCGGTTCTGCCTGCGTTCCGGAGCAGCCGGCCAAGGCCCCGCCCGAGGCTGCAAGCGCTGATGAAATGATGGCGCGTCGAGAAAGAAGCATCGCGATGTCTCCGTGGAATAGGCTCTGGAGCATCGGTGGTGTGCGGCTTTGGCCCTACTGCCTCAGCGCAATTCAGCGGATTGCGTGCAATCAAATCGTCGAATTGGGATTACCCTCTTGTGAGTCGACCACCGCCGGACCATCGTCGTTTCCAGTGAGCTCCATCACACCCTTCCCTCCCATCGAGTTCGATCATGGAGGCACAAGCCTGCATGGCTTCCGTCTGGCGGACAGCCATGATGTCGACGAATCTCCGCTGCAAACTGCGCCCTTCTTTGGCGAAATTCGGCTTCAGCGGCTACGGCGTGACGATGTGTTCCATGGCACGCTCGACTGCGTGCCAATGGGACCGGTGTCATTCAACCGCACACGCTGGGGAGCGCGTGTTTCGCTTCAGCCTCTATCAGAGGCCTTGCAGGGCTACTACCTGATCAGCCTGCCGACTCGAGGAGCCGCGCAAGTACGCCAGGGCGGCGAATTACATCAGCTGGCTGCGCAGAGTCCAGGAGTTTTCAGCCCAATTCGCGCCTTCTCGATGGAAGTGCACGAGGGATATGACCAACTGCTGATCCGCGTTGATAGCTCATTGATTGCAGATGCCTGGCAGGGGCTGACCGGCCGGCCGCTGACGGCACCCTTGGTTTTCGACATTTCCCTGCCTTCGCGCCCGCAGCTGACCCAGGCGTGGCACGGCATCGTCGCCCTTGCCGGCATGGCGTCGGCGCTCCCGCTTGCCGGCAAGGCGCGGCAATTCGCGCAAGCATCGTTGGCTGACGCTCTGGCATCGCTTCTGCTGACCCAGCATGCCCACAACCAGCAGTCCGCGCTCCATGCAGATGCAACCTTCTCAGCCTCACTGCGGGTTGTCAGGCAGGCCGAGGAGCTGATGCTGCGGCGGCTGCAAGCCCACGTTTCGGTGAACGACCTTTGCATCGAATGCGGCGTGTCTCGCCGCACGCTGTTCGCCGCATTTCAGTCTTGCCACGGCTTAGGTCCGATGACGTGGCTGCGAGAAAGGCGATTGGAAGCGGCGCGAGGCGCACTGCAAAAGCCGAGCCGCGGCGGAGTCCGCGTGGCCGACGTCGCTCTCGAGTACGGCTTCACCCATGTCGGCGACTTTGCCGGGGCGTATCGACGGCAATTTGGCGAGGCGCCATCACAGACGTTGAGGCGCGGCTGGGCATACGCCTGAGACTCCAGCCTGCCATAGCTTTTCGGCATCGCGGCCCTGCGCGAATGGTATTTGCCGCGCGGATGACGCGAGCCTAACCTTCCGGTCATTCGAAACGGAGGTCCTACGTGACTGTTTTCAAGATCGAGAGATGCCATGGCACTTGACATAATTGGTGAGTACGTCGTTCCGGCTTCCCGGGCGAACGTGTATTCCGCGATGAACGACATCGCGATCCTGAAGCAGTGCATCCCCGGCTGCGAAGAGATCGAGGAGAGGTCCGACGGCGAATTCGCCGCGATCGTGCGCTTTGAGTTCGGACCGCTCAAGGCGCGATTCAGGGGCAAGGTCCGCCTCTTCGATCGGGATCCGCCGAACGGCTATCGCCTGGTGGGTGAGGGCGAGGGAGGCGTTGCGGGCTTTGCCAAAAGCTCAGCCGTCGTGGCCCTGGCGGACACACCGGAGGGAACAAGGTTGACGTACCAGCTGGAAGCGAATGTCGGCGGAAAGATCGCTCAGCTTGGCCAACGCTTGCTCATGTCAACGACCAAGAAGATGGCCGACCAGTTCTTCCAGAACCTGGTGGCAGTGCTGACGGAACCAGTTCGTGCAGAGCTAGAAGCGAAGCCACAATGAGACCCGAGGAGCCACCGCTTCCCCAACTGCCGTCGTTCGATCTGCACGGCAAACGCGCGCTCGTCACAGGAGCCGGGCGGGGAATCGGATTCGCGGCCGCTTTCACGTTGGCCGCGGCCGGCGCCGACGTGGTGCTGGCAGCGCGGACCGGCGCCGAGATTGAAGCCGCCGCATCGAGGATCCGGGAGCTCGGCCACCGAGCGGACACGCTCACAGTGGATGTCGCCAATCTGGAGGCCATGGCCAAGGCAATGTCGGAAGCCGAGCCATTCAACATCTTGGTGAACAACGCCGGGACCAATCGGCCGGCGCTTGTGCTCGATGTGGAGCCGGCTGACTTCGACGCGGTCTTCGACCTGAACGTCCGCGCGGCCTTCTTCGTGGCCCAGGCGTTCGCCAAGAGGCTGGTCAACCTGGGTCGACCGGGTTCCATCATCAACATGTCGTCGCAGATGGGGCATGTCGGGGCTGCAAGGCGTGCGGTGTATTGCGCGTCCAAGCACGCGGTCGAAGGATTCACCAAAGCGATGGCGATCGAACTGGGACCTCACGGCATCCGCGTCAACTCCCTCGCCGCCACCTTCATCGAAACTCCGATGACCCGACCCTTCTTGGCCAATGAGGACTTCAAGTCCGAAGTGCTGCAGAAGATCAAGCTAGGAAGGCTCGGACAGGTGACTGATCTGACAGGCGGGATCCTGTTCCTCGCCTCGGACGCATCCAGCCTGATGACGGGAAGTTCACTCGTCATCGATGGCGGCTGGACCGCGGATTAAAGTTCCGGTTGGCGACTCAGCGGCGCCAGTGCCTATGCCCGAAAGCACCGGATCAAGCATGCAAAGCGGCGCACGCATTGTCGAGTATTCTGCGGCTGGCAAAGTCCTCGCATCGCCTACCCGCTCCCAACCCGACATGAACCTGCGGCAGCTCCAATACTTCCTCCAGATCGCAGAGTTGCGCAGCTTCACGCGCGCATCGCAGGTGCTGCACATCGCGCAACCGGCGCTGTCGCGCCAAATTCGTGGCCTGGAGGAGGACATCGGCGCGCCCCTCTTCAACCGGACGACCCATGGGATCACGCTGACCGAGCAAGGCCGGGCGCTGGTGGACCGGGGAAGTGCGCTGCTGCAACAGTTCAAGCGCCTGCGCGACGAGGTGGCAACCCCAGGGATACCGCAGGGCGATCTGGCAGTAGGAATGCCCCCGGCGCTGCGCGAAATGCTGACGCGCCCCCTGCTGTCGGCCTACTGCCGCACGCACCCGAACGTCAACCTGCACATCCACGAAGGAATCAGCATCGACCTCGCCAGCCTCGTGCAGCGAAACAGGCTCGATTGTGCTGTCCTCGTCGATCTCGGCGACCTGCCTGGCTTCGCGAAGATTCCACTCGCAAGGGAACAGCTGTTCCTTGTCGGACCGCGCGGGGAGAAGCTGGATGTTCGCAAGCCGGTTCCATTGAAGATGGCTGCCGGCAAGCCGCTGATCCTCACAAACCGGTTGAACAATTTCCGACTTGCGATCGAGGATGCACTGGCGAAGCAGGATTTGCCTCCGACCATCGTGTGCGACAGCAATTCCACCAGCATGATCGTGGACCTTGTGACGGATGGTCTCGGCTTCAGCATCCTGCCGTCCTCCGCCATTGATGTCGCACTGCGTGCGCGCAAGCTCGCGGCAGCGCCCATCGAGGAACTGTCCATCAACTGGGCCGTCGTATATCCCCTGAATGCCGACCTGACAGCGGCCGGTACCGCCTTCACGAACTTGCTGTACGAACTCGCAAAGGAACGGATCGCGAGCGGCGCGTGGCCCAGCGCCGAACTCCTGCGCTAGGGCAAACGGATTGTTGTCCTGCAGAGCGAGCAGTGTGCGGACGCTGATCGCATCGAAAGAATCGCGTTCAATGGAGCGTCAGCGGGCGAACGACAGGAGGCGAGAACTCGCGCCCCACCATTGCCCGAGCAAAGAAGTAGTCATTCCGTGCGGCCTCGCTGGCACGGTCCAGGTCGAGGCGACCGTTCTGGTCGCAGGGGAACGCGAAGTCTCGGCCTGATTTGATCAGGGACTCGAAGCGCACTTCATACTCGCTTCGCTCTTTTTTCAGCTGCAGCATGTCCGCCTCCTTGGTCTGCCTACTGTTGCGGGCTTGCCTGGAGCCCACGGTTATCCGTCTTCTTGATAAAGCCTTCTACGGACACCGACTCCCAGACACCCGCCCTGTGATATGGGTCGGCTTCGATGAAGGCTCTTGCGGCCCCCATGTCGACCGCCTCCACCAAGTAGGCACTGCCCGTCACCGTCACAGCGTCTTGGGCAACCAGAGGGCCTGAAATGAGAATCTCGGCGACCTTACCGGTCCCGGCAAGGTAGTCCTGATGCGCCTGGAAGTTGTGCCTGCGCAGCTCAGGCCCTCCGGGCTGGTCAATGCAGCGAATAAGGAAATTCATATTCATCCTCTGTGTTGCCTTCGCACTCAGCGGGCCTTGGCCGCATCGTTCTTCGCATCGATCGCCGCAAGGATGCGTTCGGCAGTCATCGGCATGTGCGTCATTCGAACCCCAATTGCATCGAAAATGGCATTGCCGATCGCCGGCGCGGTGGGCGCGATCGTGGCTTCGCAGAACCCCTTGGCCTGGAAGGGTCCATCTGGCTGAGGAATTTCGACGATATGTGTCGACACCCCTGCATTTGGGGGCGCATCCTTCGCTGTAGGGAATCTGTAGCTTTCGAGGTCCGCATTGCGGATGGCTCCCGAGTCCAGCTGCAGCTCCTCGTACAGCGCGCCACCTAGTCCCATCGTCAACGCGGCATGCATCTGTCCTTCGCAGGACATGGGATTGATCGCGCGACCGACGTCGTTGGCGATGGCGATCCTCTCGAGCCGGACCTGACCCGTCTCGATGTTCACGGCGATTTCCACTGCCTGCGCTGCTCTCGTGCAGAACGAAAAGATTCTTCTCAAACCGTCGTCACCGCACTTGCCGGTTTCAGGATCCACTTTGCTGGCGGAAACGTAGAAGGTTGCCTTCCCAAGCAGTTCACCCCCCGTGGGCAGGAAGGAGCCGGTGAAGTACGGCGTCCGGAACAGGTCCTTCACACGTACGAATCGCTCGGGTTCCCCTTTCACGAACACCTTCATGTCAGCCAACTCCAGGTCACCGGCGTCGGCCTCAAGCACTGGCGCCGCCAGCTTGAAGACCTGCAGCTTCACGTCGTCGCACGCCATCAGCACCGCATTGCCGCCTGCAAAGGTCAATCGACTCGAACCAGAGAGCTGGTCGTAAGGGGTGACCCAGGTGTCGATCTGCGCCGTTCGCACCCGCGCCGGATCAACTTGTAGCGCCTCCGCAGCCAGTTGGATGAACGTCGTGCTGCTCCCCTGGCCCATGTTCCCCGCGCTGTGCCGGATCTCCACCGTCTCGTCGTTGTGAATTTTCACGAACGCTGTGGACGCGGACGGCGCGATGCTGTCCTTATTGGCGATCGCCAGCCCACGGCCTCTGCGCCATGGCCCATCTTTTCTGACGAAATCGGAGCCCCAGCCAATCGCCGTGGTGATCTCGCGGATCAGTTCTTCGCCGGCCACGGAGTGTTGGGTTTCCCCCGCCGTATTTATTTCTCCCTCGACAAGCACGTTCTTCAACCTGATCGCAACGGGATCCATGCCAATCGCATGCGCCAGTTCGTCCATGTGCGACTCGAGGGCCCAGTGGATCTGCGTGTTGCCGAAGCCGCGGTAGGCGACGCCGGGCGGCTGGTTCGTGTAGACGACATAGTTGTCTAGCTTGAAGTTCGGGAAGCGATACGAGCCAAGCGGGCCATAGCTCGCCTGCCGGGTGACCAGGAAACCGTGCTGCGCATAGGCGCCCCCGTTCACCAGGACGAACATTTCGCAGGAAACGATCGCCCCATCCTTCTTGACGCCGGTCTTGAGCTTGATCTCGAAAGGATGCTGCACGCCCGCCCAGCAGAGCGACTCCTCCTGCGTGTACTCGATCTTGATGGGCCTGTGCCCTGCCGCCTTCGAAAGCACGGCGCAAAGCCCTTCGGACTTCATCTCGATCTTGCCGCCGAAGCCGCCGCCGACGTACTTGGGGATGATGACGCGAATCTTCGAGTGAGGCAGATCGAGCGCTTCGCTGATCTGGTTGAGGAGACAGTACGCGGCCTGGGAAGAAGACCAGACGGTCACGTTTCCGTCACCGTCCCAGAGCGAGACAGAGTTGTGACGCTCCATCGGCGCATGAGCAATCATCGCGTTCGTGTAGGTGCTCTCCACAACACTGTCGGCCTGCTCGAAACCGACTGTCACGTCGCCGCTCCGTATCCTGTAATAACCGAAGGCGTTGGGGTGCTCCGGGTTGTATTGCTCGGGCCCGATCGGCACGCGCCGGTAGCCGGCCTGTTCCTCGTGAATGATGGTCGGTGGGTCGCTGCGAAACGCCTCGTGCACGTCGAAGACGGCCGGCAAGTCCTCGTACTCGATCTCGATCAGGTCGCATGCCTCTTCGGCGATTGCTTCGCTCTCTGCCGCAACCGCGACAACAGGCTCGCCGATGTAGCGGACTTTCGTCCTGGCCAGGAGCGGCTCGTCGTAGCAGCCGAATCCGAACAGCGTCTGCGGGCAGTCCGTATCGACGATGACGGCATGGACTCCGGCGAGCGCCTTGGCCTTGCTCGTGTCGACGCGGACCAGCTTCGCGTGGGGCCGGGTGCTGCGTTTGATCTTCGCCCACAGCATCCGCGGCATTTCCAAGTCCATCGCGAACTTGCCGGACCCGGTAACTTTCCCGATGCCCTCTTCTCGCTGGATGTTTTTTCCGATCGCAATGGTTTCCATGACCTTACCCCGTGTCACTGAGATTGAGCGAGAGGGTTGGATCCCCGCGCGGTCGCCGCCGCAGCCTGGATGGCCTCGACGATCTTGACGTAGCCGGTGCACCGACACAGGTTGCCGCGTATCGCATCGCGAATCTCCGCCTCTGAAGGGTCCGGATTGGCGGCGAGCAGGGCCTTGGCGGTCATGATCATCCCCGGTGTGCACCATCCGCACTGGAAAGCTCCATGCTCGAGGAAGGCCTGCTGCAGCGGATGCAGGTTCTGCGCATTGCCGATGCCTTCGATCGTCTCGACCGAATGGTTTCCCACCTGCATGGCGAGCACGAGACAGCTACGGACCGGCATGCCGTTCACGAGCACGGTGCAGGCCCCGCAGATTCCCTCGCCGCAGGTTTCCTTGGTCCCGGTCATCCCGAGATCGAGGCGCAGCATGTCCTTGAGGAGCGTGTTCGGTTCCACGTCCCGCCGGCAGGCCTTGCCGTTCAGTTCAAATTCGAGATTCCTGCTCATGCTTGTCTCCTAAACCGCTGCCCGCTGGGCAGCCAACTTGATCGCATCCCTGACGTAAACGCCGACCAACCTTCTTCTGTACTCCGCTGACCCGAACACGTCGCTGTCCGGCGAAGCGTCCTCTTGCGCGGCAGATGCTGCAGCCGCAACGGTTGCGTCATCCAGCGACATTCCGAGCAGAGCCCGCTCCGCACCGAGAGCGCGAATGGCCGTTTCCGCGGACCCCGCGAGCGCAATCCGCGCGTTCACACACCGGCCCCGTTCCATCACGAGCACCACGGCCGCAGAGACCAGGGGCGTTTCCATGGCTGCGCGACCCGTGTGCGCGAGGTAGGCCATCCCGCAGCCGCGAGGCGGCTTCGGTACCTGGATCTCGCTGACGACTTCCGCCGCCTGAAGATCCGTCCAGAGGTGACCCTTGAAAAACTGGTCGAGCGGCACAGTCCGCGTGCCGGAGGGGCCAATGATGGACATTCGCGCCTCCAGCGCGAGCAGCGCGGGAGCCGGGTCGCTGGCTGCATGGCCCACACACAAGTTGCCCACCAAGGTTCCCCAGTTCCTGACCGCGCTCGCCGACACCTCGCGCTCAGCATCGGCAAGCACCGGGTATTCACGCTGGACTGCCTGGCTCTCCAAAACTTGGGTGTGGGTAGCGAGAGCGCCGATGTGCAGCCCCGAATCATCCATGCGCACGTAATCCAAGCCCGGGATCGACTTCAGGTCGATCAGGCAGGTCGGCTCGATGACGCGGTACTTCATCATGCGTACGATGGATTGGCCGCCCGCCAGGAGCTTCCCGCCATCCGGGTGCGCTTCCAAGGCGGCGCATGCCTCCTGGAGGCTCCGCGGAGCGATGTAGTCGAACTTTGGCAAGGCCATGGGATACCCCTCAGGCAGTGACTGATGCGCGGCCCGAATCGACGATCCGCTCCGCTTCCACGCCGAGCCTCGCTGGCTTCAGGTGTGCGTCGAACCAAGCCACTGATTCACGCATCACGATCTCGAAAACCTTGGGATCGACGAACTGGTACACGTCGTAGTGATCCGCGCCGGGAATGGTGACGAGCCGCTTCGGCTCCTGCGCCTTGGCGAAGAGCGCATACGACTCCTCGACGGGCACGAGTCCATCCCGCTCACTGTGAATGAACAGGATCGGCCGAGGCGAAATCTGGTGCACGACGGCCTCGGGCTTGTGCGTGAGGGTCGCCTCGGCGTTCTCGAGCGGGTAACCGCCGGTGTATGTCTGGGCAGCCTTGACTTTTTCTGTGATTACTGCGCGCGAGTGCGGATCTCCAGGCATCAGTTCCGTCACGTCCACGCGCTCCGAATTTCCCGTCACCACACGCTGCTTCCTGTCCTCTTCCAGTCTGTCCAGGAACTTAAGCCATTGCCAGTGCCCGCGGAGGCTCTTCATCCATCGCTCGCCATCGCCGACCGGCACGACCGAGACGACGCACCGGACACGGTCATCGTCTGCAGCAGCGCAGATGACGTTACCGCCCCCGAAGGACGTTCCGTAGAGCCCGATACGCCGCGGATCAACACTCGCGAGCGTACCGACGAAGGTCACTGCGTTTCGGATGTCTTCCACCTGCTCCCGTGGGATGAGGCGTGCTCTGGTGCCCTCGCTCGCGCCGAAGCCGCGATGATCGAACACGAATGCGACATAGCCATTTTCGGCAAGCCGCTCGGGGACGGGAAGGAGATAGACATCCTTCATGCCCGTATAGCCGTGGCAGCCGACAACAGTCGGTCGGCGTTCACCGGGCTTGAGGTCGTCCGGCTCATACAGCAGGCCGCTGAGTCGCACGCCATCGCTGTAGAAGGCCAGCTTAGTGATTTTTGCCATTTGTTCACCCACATCATCGTTAAAAGGTGTGCGGAGTGTGGGCCGATGGATCGGTCTAAGCCAATACCATTTTTCTTCGCGTCCATGCCGGCGCGATATATGGCTTTCAGCTGTTCATCTCGACTACGAGTAAACCCGCCCCATGCAGCCAGCATGGCCCCATGCCGCAACCATATTAGACGGGACGAGGGAAGGCGAATAGCGTTCGGGACCTTGCACAACACAACCGCCAAAGGAGATATACCTTGAAACGCCCCTTACGCTTACGGCATTCGTTGCTCATCGCCGCCTGCTTGCTGGCTCCTGCAGCCTGGGCAGAAGCGGACTATCCCTCACGTGCTATCCGAGTGATCGTCCCTCTGCCCGGAGGCTCGTCCCCAGACGTGATCGCCCGCCTCTGGGCTGACGGTCTGGGGCGCCGACTAGGCCAGCCCGTGGTGATCGACAACCGGCCCGGGGCAGCCACCATCGTCGGTGCCCAGGCTGCGGCCACCGCACCCGCGGACGGCTACACCCTCTTCTACACGGTGGGCAGCACGACGTCCCTCAATCCCTTCGTCTATCCGGCATCGCGATTGCCTTACAAGACAGAAGACTTCGTGGGCGTGGTGCGGACCGTCTCGGTGCCGTATGTGCTGGTGGTCTCGGCCAACTCGCCCATCAAGTCCACTGCGGAGCTGATCGCTTCGGCGAAAAAAAACGGCGACAAGATGAACTACGCAAGCTATGGCATGGGCCAGACAACGCATGTGCTGATGACGCGTTTTCTCAATGCCTCGGGCGCCACGATGACCCATGTTCCGTACAAGGACGGTGGCATCACCGACATCATTTCCGGCGTGGTGAACGCGTCGTTCGAACCAAGCACCACCGCGATCCCGCAAATTGCAGGAGGGAAATTGCGCGGCTTGGCGGTGACCGGGGCGAAGCGCTTGGCCACGCTACCGGACGTTCCCACGGTCGCCGAGACCATTCCCGGCTTCGTAGCGGACTCCTGGCAGGGTGTCCTGGTGCGCAAGGGCACACCCGCAGCAGTCGTGCAGAAGATCGCCGCGGCCTCGCAGGAGATTTTGGGCTCGGAAGAGTTCCGCACCAAAGCGCGCGATCTTGGCCTGCAAGCCGTCCAAGGCACTCCAGCCGAGTTTCAGAACTTCATCAGTGAGGACGCTCGAGCCTGGGAGAAAGTAGTGAAAGACAACAACATCCGCGCTGAATAAGGACCAAACCATGACCAAACGATTCGACGAAAACAAGTTCAAGATGTCCCACTTGCGAGACGTTGCCGAGCGATGCAGCAATTGGGGCCGCTGGGGTCCGGATGATGAGATGGGCACACTCAATTTCGTAGGCCCCGACGAAATCATTGCTGCGTCCGAGCTCGTGAAGCGAGGCCGTGTGTTCTCGCTTGGACTGAACTTCGACAGAAACGGTCCTCAAAAAGGGCTTTGGGGCAATCGCCACAACCCGATCCACACCATGCTCGCCACCGGGACCGATGCGGTTGCGGGCAACCAGGACGCGGGCGGGCTGCGCTACGCAGACGATGCCGTCTCCATGCCGCTGCAATGCGGCACCCAGTGGGACGCCTTGGGTCACATCTTCTATGACGACAAGATGTGGAATGGGTACGACGCCAGGCTGGTCGACACCAACGGCGCCCAGAAGAACGGCATCGAAAAGGTGAAGGACCGCATGGTCGGCCGAGGCGTACTGCTAGACGTCGCACGCCACTTGGGCCGTAGCTCGCTGGACGACGGAGAGGCGATCACGAGCGCCGACTTGGACGCGGCGGCAAAGACGCAGGGGGTCGAGATCCGGCGAGGCGACTTCGTCATCGTGAGGACCGGACACATGGAGCGATGCCTGGAAGGCAGCGAATGGGGTGGCTACGCAGGTGGTTCCGCTCCCGGGCTCGCTTTCGAGACTGCGGAGTGGATCCACAAGAAGGAAATCGCCGCCATCTGCACCGATACATGGGGTTGCGAGGTGCGACCGAACGAGACCGACGAATGCACGCAACCCTGGCATTGGGTTGTGATCCCAAAGATCGGCATCTCCATGGGCGAGATTTTTTTCCTCAAGGACCTCGCTGCAGATTGCGCGACCGACGGTGTCTACGAGTTCATGTTCGTTGCTCCACCGCTTCCAATCACCCGCGCGGTTGGATCCCCCATCAACCCCATGGCCATCAAGTAACCCGCCGCTTACGCCCGTGCGCCGAGACGCGGCGCACGGCTGTGCCGATGCAAGTCTTCCCCACCTTCTTCGAAGCCAAACCATGATTCATCACATCAAGAGGGGCAAGGCGCCCCAAGCAAAACTGCAAGCCAACGCGCTGGTCCAGACCACGGTTCAGGCGATTCTTTCGGACATCGAGCAACGAGGCGAAAGCGCAGTTCGCGAATACTCCGAGAAGTTCGACAAATGGAGTCCGGAGGCCTTCCGCCTGAGCAAAGCCCAGATCGACTCGGCCATCGACTCGCTGTCGTCCCAAGCTCGAAAGGACATCGAATTCGCACAGACCCAGATTCGTCGCTTTGCGCAGATTCAGCTGTCAACGCTGCGGGATGTCGAAGTTGAAACATTGCCAGGCGTCGTGCTGGGGCACCGCAACATTCCCATGAAGTCTGTCGGCTGCTACATCCCCGGCGGCAAGTATCCGCTGATCGCGTCCGCACACATGAGTGTGCTGACCGCCAAGGTGGCGGGTGTCGATCGCGTCATTGCCTGTGCGCCACCGTTCGACGGAAAGCCTTCCCCCGAGATCGTGGCAGCCATGGCGCTGGCCGGGGCGGACGAGATCTATGCGTTGGGAGGCGTCCAGGCAATCGCTGCAATGGCCCTCGGAACCGAGAGCATCGCGCCGGTAGACATGATCGTCGGACCCGGCAATGCCTTCGTCGCCGAGGCCAAGCGCCAATTGTTCGGGCGGGTCGGCATCGATCTGCTTGCCGGTCCGACCGAGACCATGGTCATCTGCGATGACAGCGTGGACGCCGAATTGGTGGCGGTCGATCTTCTCGGGCAAGCCGAGCACGGCCCCACTTCGCCGGCCGTATGCATAACGACGAGCCGAAGCATCGCGGAGCAACTTCCGGCTGCCATTGAAAGCGTTCTTTCCCGATTGGAAACGCGCGCCGTGGCGGCCCAGTCATGGACCGACTACGGTGAGATCATCCTATGTGACTCGGACGAAGAGATGCTGCAGGAGTCGGAGCGGATCGCATCCGAGCACGTGCAGGTGATGACCAGAAACCCCGACTGGTTCTTGCAGAACATGCGCAGCTATGGCGCATTGTTCCTCGGCCACCGCACGAACGTCTCTTATGGCGACAAGGTGATCGGCACCAATCACACCTTGCCTACCATGGGAGCCGGCCGGTACACCGGCGGTCTCTGGGCAGGCAAGTTCATCAAGACGCACACCTACCAGCGTGTTCTAACTGACGAAGCTTCGGTGATGGTGGGTGAGTACTGTTCCCGCCTGTGTGCCCTTGAGCACATGGCTGGTCATAAGGAGCAAGCGGACATTCGCGTCCGCCGTTTCGCAGCAAATACTTGAAGAGAAGCGCAAGCGGCACACGCGGGTTCTCGGCAGACGGGGCCGCGTGCCCAACGGCCGCCCGCCGACGAACGCGCCTCAGCGGCCGTAGAGTGAAGTGAACGACGCTTTGCCCAGCACCTTGTTGCCTAGCGCTTTGTTCAGCGCGAAGCCGTGGAGCGCCGGGGTGCCGGTCTTCGGAATCCCAGCCGCTTCGTACAGGTCATCCACGGCGAGCGCGTACACCGTGAAGACGTAGCGATGCGGCTTGTCGCCCACCGGCGGACAAGGGCCGCCATAGTTGCCGTTCGCACCGGCAGCGCCTGTGTCTTGATAGTCGTTCATCCCCCCAATGGCGCCAGCTGGCAGGCTGGAGGCAGCATTGCCAGCCCCCTGCGGGATCTGCGTCGCAGATGCGGGTATGTTGTAGATCGCCCAGTGCCAGAAGCCACTACCGGTGGGAGCGTCAGGATCGTACATTTGAAGCGCGAACGATTTGGTGCCGGCCGGCGCGCTCTTCCATACCAGGGCCGGAGAAATGTTCTCACCCTTACAGCCGAAGCCGTTCAGCACGAACTTGTTGGCAATCCTCCCACCCTTGACAATGTCGGGGCTGGAGAGGCTGAATTTGTCGCTTGCCTGTGCGAAGACTGGAGACAGCATCAGAACAGAAACGCTGGCGAGGAGCAGCGCCTTGGGCGAAAAACGGCGTTGGAGATTCATCGGTTTCCTTTTGGGGGTTGAGAAGAGTTGATCCGACTCGCACTGTGCGATGTGTGAAGTGAGCGAGCAGCGCTCGAATTAAGGTAGAGACTCATGGCGGTCATTCGACCTTTCCGATCCGCTGGACAACCTTCGCCATGGCCTGAGCGTCCTTTGCGACAAATGCAGTGAACTCCGGGGTGTCGAGGTACTGCATGTAGGTACCAGCTGCCTCCAGGGATCGGGCCGCACGCACGTCGCTAGCAGCAAATTTAGCCGCCTCCCGAAGTTTGGTCGCAATGGCAGTCGGCGTCGAAGCAGGAGCAAACAGACCCGTCCATTGCAGGTAGGTCACTGGAACTCCTGATTTTTTCAGGCTGGGCACTTCCGGAAGTGTCGGAATCGTCCCCTCACCCCAATGCGCAAGGGCTCGAAGCTTTCCGGCCTGGATATGGCCCGCAACCGTCGAAGGCCCCGTGGCCAAGGCATCCACCTGACCTCCGAGGAGCGCCACAACGGCAGGAGCTGCACCGGTAAACGGAACATGCAACATCGAGGTTTTGGCCGCGGCATTCAGCTGTTCGAACGGGACATGCATCGTCCCGTAGTTGCCCGATGATCCAAAGGTGTGCTCACCCGGTCTTGCACGCAGCGCTGCTGCGAACTGCTCGAAATTTTTCCAGGGGCTGTCAGCCTTGACCACGAGAACTACCGGGTCCGCTGTGAAGCGAGCAATGGGCTCTAGTTGAGCGAGTTCGAACATGGGCCGACGCTGACGGATGGCATCCGCTTCGGGCAACACGACGACAGAGGAAAGCGCCATGAGCACGGTGTAGCCGTCAGGCTTCGCCTTGGCGACCTGCGACATGCCGATGCCTCCCCCGGCACCTGCCTTGTTCTCGACAATGACAGGCTGCTTCAGGTAGCGACCCATGGCTTCCGCCACGGGTCGCGCAGCAATGTCAGCTGCGCCACCTGGCGGGAATGGCACGACCATGGTGATCGGTTTCGACGGATATGCGTCTTGTGCCGAGGCCGGCGCATGGAAAAACACTGTTGCAGTGGCCAAGCCGATCAACACGCGGCGCTTCTTCAACCCGCGGGTCGGGTACAGGTTTATCTCAGTCATCGGGTGCGGACGCGATTGTTCAGTTCGCCCAGCCCCGTGACAGCGACACGGACGAGGTCGCCGTGCTGCAGGAACTTGGGTGGCGAATGGCCGATCCCGACGCCCACGGGCGTGCCTGTTGCTATGAGGTCGCCGGGCAGAAGTGTCATTGCCTTCGACAAAGTCGAGATCAAGTTCGGCACGTCGAAGATCAAGTCTGTGAGCAGGCCGACCTGGCGCAGTTCACCATTCACCCAGGTCTGGACTTTGAGCGATGGGATGGGGGCTTCGTCCTCCGTGGTAATCCACGGGCCGACGGGGCAGAACGTATCGAGCGACTTCCCGAGGAACCACTGCGCGTGGTTCTTTTGCAGATCGCGCGCTGTCACATCGTTGAGGGCGACGAATCCGAAGACTTTCGCAAGGGCATCCGCCGGAGACACATTGCGGCACTCGGCACCGATCACCACGCCGATCTCGCCCTCATAGTCGACTGACGAGGTGTGTGCCGGGTCAAAGACGATGTCATCGGAAGGCCCTGCGAGCGTGGTTGTCGCTTTGGTGAAGATCTGAGGGAAAGCAGGCACCGCGGCAGCGCCGCTTGTAGCGTTGAAGCCGCTCGCATCGAACTCGGCCGCGTGCTCGGTGTAGTTCTTGCCTACCGCGAAGATGTTCCGCACAGGCGCGGAGATCGGCGAGAGAAACGTGACTTCGGAAAAATCAGCCTTCCCGACCGTCAGTTCTTCAAGTTCTGCTGCTCTGATGCGACGCTCGATAACGGCCTGAACCGGGTTCAGATGGCTGGAGAAACTACCGCCAATGAAAGTGACGGTCGCGTTGGCCTCATCGACCAACACCATGCGAACCCGCCCGAGATGAGAAACACGTCCGATCTTCATTTTGCTCCAATTGGGTTTCGGATCAAACCAATATGACCCGATTGGGCGATTATGCGTCAAATTGGGCCTATGCTTATGGTTATTTCGAGGCTTACCCTTGAAATCCTCTGTCGATTGGTTGAAATTGGTTTAATCTGGTCGCCTAGTTTTTGACCGCTTGATATGATCCGAAGCGATGGAGAACCAAACGATGGACAGCGCCGCAGTACTGAAAGATGCAATCCTGGGCAAGCTCAAGTCCGGCGAATGGCCTCGCGGGCACAGGATCGATACCGAGCGCCATCTCAGCGAATCATTCGGCATCGGCCGCTCGACGGTTCGGCGCGTGCTGGCGCAATTCAAGGCAGCCGGTCTCATCACTCAAACGGTCGGCAGCGGCACTTTCGTAAGCGACCGGCTGGATCCGGCTAAATTGAGCAAAGGCGAGTCCTCCGAGCCGCGCACCGCGCTCGCGATCGGTTCGGGTTCAATCAGCCCGTCAGAGCTCATGGACGCTCGGCTCGCCATCGAGCCGAGCATCGTGGAACTGATCATCCGGAACGCCTCGCAGAACGACTTTTCAAAGATGGCCCATTGCTGCGACAAGTCCGAGGCCGCGCACAGCCTGGAAGAGTTCGAGAAATGGGACGGTGAGCTGCACGAAACCATTGCGCTCGCCGCTCACAACTCGCTGGTCATCAACATATTTCAATTGATCAAACAGGCGCGAGCCCAGGACGATTGGGGTGCACTCAAGCGCCACAGTCTTTCCCAGGAGCGGCGGCTGTCTTATCAGATGGAGCACCGCCAGATCGTGAGCGCGCTGACCGATCGCGATCTGGCGCGGGCAACGGCACACACTCGAGACCACCTTCTTCACGTACGACGCAATCTGCTCGGCCCCTGAATCCTGGATCACTCGGCATGAGGCTTATGCGCTCCCCGCCGACGATCCGCTCTTCGAGTACACCGTTGCCCACAATCTCACCGGTCAAAAGAAAGTCGCCTTTGCGCTCACTACCTACGTCGAAGAAGTGATCAGGGCATACGCGACACACGAGAAGTCGCCGGCTACTCGGCGGTGAGGCGAGCAGCCCGGCCGCTTTAACGGGCTACACGCACCGACATCGTGCCAATCCCCTGCACCGAGGCGTTCAGCACATCCCCTGCAGCCACCGGCCCGACACCGGCCGGTGTCCCCGTCATGATCACGTCCCCAGGATGCAGCGTGTAGATGGCAGATGCATATTCGATCAGTCGCTGGACGTCGAAGATCAGGTACTTCGTGTTCGATGACTGCTTGACCTCCCCGTTGACGCGGATGCTGAGATCGAGATCGTTCGGATCGAGAATCTCGTCTTTTGTCACTATCCAGGGCCCCAGCACGCAGAAAGTGTCCGGCGATTTGCGGAAGGTTGGAAATTCGGGTCCGCGCACCGTCATGTCGAGCCCGATGCAGTACCCCAGAACGTAGTCGAGCGCCGTGGCCCTGGAGACGCGCTTCGCCGTTCGACCGATGATGACGGCCAGTTCCACCTCGTGGTCGGTACGCCGGTCCGCGAAGGGGATCTGGATCTCCTGGCTGCAGCCGATGAGGGAACTGTTGGCCTTGAGGAACAACCCGAACTTGTCGAGTTCCGTGTACGTCTTGCCGTGGTTGATCTCGTTATCGGCGTTCGCTTCATCGATGTGATCCTTGTAATTGATGGGTGCGCCGATGATCTTTCCGGGGTTGGCCACCGGGGACAGCAACTGCACTTGTTCCAGAGGCGTGGGCGCCCCGGTCGCCGCGATCTGCTCAATCCGCTCACGCGTGGCTTCGAAATTCTGGATCAGCCAGTCCGCCGGCGGATAGGGCCAGGAGGCCTTCGGAATGTGCGCGAAAGCAGGCGTGACGTCGACGACGCCGGTTCCGTTGATCACGCCGATGCGATGATTATCAAAGAGGCAGAGTTTCATCTTGTCGATTCCAGTAGTTGCAGCAGGTCAGCTTCGGGCTTCGCGCAGTAGGCCCAGCTTTTCGTGAACGGGCCGGTCGGAGTAGCTGAAAAGTACCGTGTCCCGGCGGGCGGCCACCGTCCATTCGCTCCAGCCCGGGACCACGGCCACATCGTTGGGACCGATGCGCAAGGCGTCGCATCCCTCCACGCGAATTTCTGCCTCTCCCTCCAGGCCGACCAGCACTGTGCTGTCCGTCGACCTGTAGGGTCGGGTCGCAAAGCCGCCCGGGTAGTAGCGCAGCACCGCATCGATCGTCGGCATCGCCCACCCCCCGGTGGCCGGATTGACGTACCGCAGGCAGACGCCCAGATGGGGGTCGGGCTCGGCAGTGCGTGACTGCACCTCGATGGCCTCCCGCGCACGCGCATACGGGTAGCAGAACATCGGCGACGTCAGCCCGCGCTGAACATGATCGATCGGCAAGAGGCCTGAGCCAAAGCGCGCGGCGCTCTCCCCTGCTTCACGACGGGTGGTCTGCACCTTGTGCGAATACTCCTCGCGGAAGCCCGCGCGCAGAAAGGTCACCAGCGGAACGTCCAGCCCGTCAAGCCAGACGACGGGTTCGTTTCCGTCGTGGCCATGGTCATGCCATGTCCAGTGCGGCGTGATGATGAAGTCCCCCCGGTTCATCGGCGTCTTCTCTCCGTCGACCGCGGTGTACGCGCCAGAGCCATGCAGCACGAACCGCAATGCCGATTGAGTGTGCCGGTGCGCCGGGGCTGTCTCGCCAGGCAGGATCAGCTGCAGCCCGGCGTAGAGCGTATCGGTCACTTGGGATTTGCCGGGCAGGCCAGGGTTCTCGAGGACCAGCACCCGGCGCTCGGCCTCTTCGGTCGTGATCAATTCGCCGGCCCTAAGTAGCTGGGGGTACACCTCGTTCCAGGACCACAGGCAGGCCCGGGCTGCGGGAACAGGCTGGGCCGGGACGAGGCCTTTGAGCACGTTCCACAGCGGCGCCAGGTTCAGCGGCTGCAGTTGCTCGTAGTAGCGCTCACGCGCCAAGTTTTCCGTATTGTCGGTCATCATGACTCTCCCGTGGTCTGGTCGGCGGCGGCGCTCTGCCACGCTTCATAGCCAGCGACGAAGCGCGGAGACATGGCTCGCAAGCGCTCGGGGTCGATCCGTCCTGACCGGCCGATGTAGGACATCGCAAACTCCCACGCAGGCTGATTCAGGTGCTCGGCGAAATGGTCGTACCAGGTGGCGCTGCGCGTGGCGGCGCCAGCCAGCTTGTCCACGATCGGCTTCCTCTGTTCAACGAACTCACCCAGTGCATCGTCCACGCTGCCAGGGTGCCCGGCTAGCGCATGAACGAGCGCCTGCACATCTTCGAGCGCGAGGCGCGTTCCAGATCCGATCGAAAAATGCGCGGTGCGCAATGCGTCCCCGAGCAGCACGTGCTTGCCGACCACCCACTTCTGGTTGCTGATGACCGGGAAGCGGCGCCATAACGACTTGTTGGTCACCAGCTGGGCGCCTTCCAACTCCTCGGAGAACAAGCCTTCGCAATAGCGCCTCGACTGCTCCTCGCTCATCTGTTCAAAGCCGACGCGCTCGAAGGTCTGCGCGTCCACTTCCACCAGGAAGGTGCTCATGGAAGGCGCGTAGCGGTAGTGATGCGCATTGAAGCTTCCCTGCGGAAGTTGCTTGAACGTTTGGGTCAGGTAGTCGAACGACCGGGTGGCGCCGAACCACGCGAACCGGTTCTCCAGCAAGGTCACCTGCGTACCGAATTGCGGCTCGAACGTTCTGCGCACCAGGGAGTTCACGCCATCCGCACCGATCACGAGATCCGCTTCGCCCAGTTCCGCAAGGTCGCGGACGACGCGGCTGTCGATCAGGGCGGCCCCGACGGACAGCGCCCGTTCCCGCAAGATGTCCAGCAGATGCAACCGGGCGATGGCGGTGAATCCGACGCCATCGACGTGAATGCGCTGGCCATGGACGCGCAGTTCGATGTCGCTCCACTTCTCGAGTCCCGCCGTGATGAGTGACAGCGTTTCCTCGTCGCCCGCGGCGAGAAACTCCAGTGCGCGGTCCGAGAACACTACGCCAAAGCCGAACGTCGTGTGGGCGTGGTTCTGCTCGAACACCGTCACTTCGGCGCCCGGCACCTCTCGCCGGATGCGGTAGGCGGCATAGAGACCGGCCGGTCCCCCGCCAAGAATCTTGACTTTCATTTCTTGATGCTCCTTGCGATGGTGCTCAAAGGCCTTGCTGCAGAAGTGCGCGCACTTCGTCGGGGATCGGCGTCGCACGCAGTCCACGTGGGTCGCCGTGCGGGTGCTCGGCCCACACGCGCGTCTCTTCCGCTTCCATCAGCAGTTCTTCTCCACGCAGGAAGCGGTGCCGGAAAGCCAGCGACTTGCCGCCCAGCCTGGTCACTTCGATCTGGTGCGTGACCCTCTCGTGCAACGCCGGCGCGCTGGTGAACTTCATGGCAAGCGCCAGAATCGGCAAGCCACCGAGCGCTGCGCCGCCGCGCGGACCGTTGGGGTCGACACCCAGCTGGAGGAACATCTCGTTCAGGCCCTCCACCATCCAGCGTCCATAGTGAGGAAAGAAAATGATCCCCCCGGGGTCGCACTCGCTCCAGTGCAATCGGCGTTCATAGGTGTACTCGTACATGGTCTGTCACTGCGCGGGAGGTTGGGACGAGAGTTTGGTGGCGATCCACTGGCGCATCTGTTGGCGATCCAGCTTCCCGACGCGCGTGACGGGGAAGGCTGCGACGGCTTCGATCCGCTCCGGACACTTGTATTTCGCGAGCCCCTGGGAAACAAGAAAGGTCGCTAGATCCTGCACAGTGGGAAGGCTCGCTCCGTCGCGCGGCACCAGGTAGGCACACGCCTTCTCGCCGTAGACCGGGTCGGGCATCGCGACGACCTTGCCATCCATGACCTGCGGATGCCGCCCAAGCAGCAGTTCGATGTCCTCCGTGCCAAACTTCTCTCCGCCGCGGTTGATGTTGTCTCGCATCCGGCCTTCGAAGTAATAGACCGTCCGCGAACCCTCCAGGCCCGCGCGCACCATGTCGGCAGTCCGGAAGAAGCCATCGGTTGTCATGCTCGTGGCGGTGATGTCCGGCGCTGCGTAGTAGCCGCGCAGCGACGAGGGTCCACGGAAGCAGAGTTCGCCCGTCTGGCCGAACGGAACCTCGCGCTCCGTCCCGGGCTCGAGCAGGCGAATCTCGTCATGTGCCCAGCACACCGTGCCGATGGAACCGTGGCGCACGGTGGCGCCGTGACCCGGTGTGCCGGAGAGCACCAATCCCTCTGTAATCCCGTACATGTTGGTCGCGGGGCGGCCGGTACCTTGCTCGATCGGCTCGGCACCGATCAGCGTCAGCGTGAGTTGCAGCGACGAGAGGTCGTGGCGTGCGGCGTCCGCGTAGCCGGCGATGGCCGGCGCATGCGGGCCGATGGTGAAGGCGTGTTGAACGCGCTCGCGCTCGACGGACGCGAAAAAGCGGGCCACATCCCAGCGCGGCATCAACACCGTCGTGGCCCCATACAGCACGCAGCGCAAGAGCGAAAACATCATCCCCGCGTTGTGCAGCATCGAGAGCGCCCAGATGCCCACGTCGCCATCCGCGCAGCCGAAGTGATCGCACCAGGCCTTGGCGTGCGCGAGGTACTCGCCGTGGTGGCGCGGGATGACCTTGGGCACGCCCGTCGAACCACCCGAGAGTTGAAGCGCCGCGACGTCGCAGCAGTTCCACTGTTCCTCGAAGCCGGCGCCTGGGCGATGGGCCTCCAGATCCTCGAGCGCAATGCCCGGTCCTTCCGGCCGGCCGCCGGCGACGACCAAATGCTCGATCGCGTGCGCGGCCGACATTTCCCGCGCGAACACGACCTGGTCGAAGTTCGGCGCAACGTCGGCTTGCACAAAGAAGGCGCGCGGCCTGGTCGCCTGCGCCAGCGCAGAGATTTCGACCGACCGGTACTGCGGGATGGTGCAGACCGGCAGCACGCCGGCCTTGAAGCACCCGAACAGCGCCAGTGCCGTGTCGATGCCGGTTCCCATCTGGAAGATCGCCCTGTCGCCGGGCCGCAGGCCGAGCTCACGCAAGCCGGCGGCGATCCGGGCGCTTCGGTCGTCCAGTTCCGCAAAGGTAATTCGTAGGTCTTCGCATATGTATGCCACGCGCTGCGGATGGCGTTCTGCCGCCGCGGCAAGCGCCTGGCCGATGGTCCTGCGCTGCCAGGCGCCGGCTTCCAGATAGCGCAGTGCCTGATCCGGCGGCGTGTAGACCACGCCATCCAGCTGGAGGCGCGAACGGGATTCGATACCGCTCATTTGATGGTTCCTGGCAGCCAGGTGGCGAGTGGCGGGAAGAAGAACACGGCCACGAGCACAATGAAGCTCATGACCACATAGGGCGCGACGGCACGGAAGATGTGGGCCATCGTCACCGTAGGCGGTGCAACGCCCTTCATCGTCATCAACAGCAGTCCGTGCGGCGGCAGCAGCAGGCCCATCTGCATGCAAATCAGGAACATGATTCCGAACCAGATCGGATCGATCCCCAGTCTCTGCACGATGGGCATGAAGATCGGGATGGTGATCAGCATCATGCTCACCTGATCCACAAAGATCCCGAGGAAGATCAGGATCAGCATCATTCCGGCAACGATGGCCATCGGCCCGAGCCCGCTACCGGTGATCACCTCGACGATGCCATTGGAGGCGCCGGAGAACGAGAGTATCTGAGCGAAGGTGGTAGCGCCCATGATGATCAATAGGATCATTCCGGAGATCGCGATGGTGCCCCTCAGTGACTGCATCAGCGCCCTGAGCGACAGCGCGCGGTAGGCCATGGCAATCGCCAGGGTCGCGACAACACCGAGCGCGGCGCTCTCGGTCGGCGTCGACCAACCAGCCACCATGGCGCCCACCACCACGCCGAAGATGGAGAGCAGCGGCAGGACGTACTGGAAGAGTGGCCTGAAGCGCTCCCAGCCGTGGAAGCTCTCGAAGTCGGTCGGAGGGGCAAGGGACGGATTCATGGTGCACCGGATCACGATCCAAAGCACGAAACCGGTCGACAGCAGCAAGCCGGGACCGATGCCGCCAATAAGCAGTCCGGAGATCGAGATGTTCGCCAGGCTTCCAAGCAGCACCGTCAGCGCGCTCGGAGGAATCAGCATGTCAACCGCGCCGATCGCCATGATCGGACCCGTGGCCATCGTGGGGTGGTAACCCCGTGCCAGCATGACGGGCACCATCAGAGAGCCCAGCATTGCAGTGGTCGCGATGGTCGATCCCGAGATGGCGGAAAAGACCGTCCCTGCGACGACCGCCACGACCGCCAGGCGGCCGGGCAAGCGCGTGATCAGGCGCTCTACGCCTTCGATCACCTTCACCGCCAAGCCCGTGTGGAACAGGATTTCGCCCATCAGGATGAAAAGTGGAATAGGCGTCAGGGAGAAGGAGCTCACCGCGACAAAGCCGTTGCGCACGATCTGCCCAAGGCCCGCTTCGTTGCCCAGGTACAGCCAGGCGCCGACGAGGTTCGTCACGAGGAAGGCGAATGCCACGGGAATGCCGACGAAGAGCAGCAGCGTCGAGCCGCCCAGCAGCAGCAGGGCCGGAAAGATCCAGTCACTCATGCTGCCGACACCGCGTCGGAACGCGGCTCCACCGGACCGTGGGCCAGCCGCCACATACGGAACACGAACTCGATGGTCAATAGCGCAAAGGCAATCGGCATGCCGAGGAGCAGCCACCACTCTGGAACCACCAAACTACGCGTCTGCATGGCGCCGGCTGCATAGCTCTTGCCGACCATGATCCAGCCCATCCAGGCCAGTACCGCGCATGCGGCCAGGCCTGCAGCGTCGGACACCCACTCGCAGGCCCAGGCGACCTGCCGGGGAACCGCCCGCAGCAGGATGTCCACCCGGATGTGCTGTCCCGCCCGCAGCAGCGCCGGCGCAGCCAGCAAGGTGCAGAAGTACAGGCCGTATTCCGAGATGTCGTTTGCGGCCGTCAAGCCGCGCGGCAAGCCCGGAACCGCGACGTTGCGCAGCAGGACATCGGCGGCAATGGAGCCGACGATCACCAGCAGCACGATGCAGGCCAGTGTCATCATGAAGGAATAGATGCGACCAAAGGCCGCTTGCAGGCGCGTCATGCCAGTCACTTCGCCGTGGACAGGAGGGCGCGAAGCTTCGGGCCGTGGACGGGGCTCTGCTTGATGAGGTCGGTCCAGCCGGCCTCATAGACCTTGTCGAGGTACTTGGAGGTCTCTGCGGGGCTGAAAGTGACGGACTGGATGCCCGAGCTGTTCTGCTTGCGCTTCTCGTCTTCTCCTTCCTTGCGCCAGTAGCCAGAGTTCGCCTCAACTTCCATCGCCATTTTCTGGATGAAGTCGCGCTGCTGCGGGCGGAGGCTCTTCCATTTGTCGAGATTCATCACGATCGAAACGTCGGCGTCGTAGAAGCCCGGATCGAGCCGATATTTGGTCATCGCCGCCAGATTCAGATCGAACACGCCGCCGATGGACCACCCATAACCGTCAATGACGTTGCGTTCGAGAGCGGTGTAGATCTCGCCGGGCGGTACGTTGATGGGGTTGCCGTTCAGGGCCTGCAGTGCGGGCCGGATCGCCGGCGACACGCGGATCTTCTGTCCGGTGAAATCGAGCTTCTCCGGCTTCTTCGTCAGGAAGATATGAAACGGGTAACCCTCCACCATTCGGGCGAGGTACTGCATGTTGCCCTTCTCGTTCCAGACCTTGTTGATGTAGTCGACGGCGCCGTTCTTGCGCTGCTCGGCGATCGGGATCTGCGCCATCTTCAACGTGTCCGCCTCCGGAAACACGTTGGTGTAGAAGGCGCCGGGGCTCAGAGCGATGTCGACCACGCCGCTCTTGACGGCGTTGCCGATCTCGAAGGTCGGCACGGCGCGCGGGCCGCCAACGAAGTTGATCTTCACCAGCCCCTTGCCCTGGGCGTTGACCCGCTCGCTCCACTTGATGATCTCCTGCGACCAAGCCGTGTTTTCGGGGAATGCAGTCGCCAGGCGCAACTGCGCCTCCTGTGCGGTTGCGGCCAGAGCGGTCGCGCAGAGCAAGGTCGTGAGCGCCAGGTATTTGAGGTCGCGGATCATCGGGTTGTCTCCTGTTGTGGTGGAACGGTGCGGTCAGGCCGCGAGGGGAACGGATTGAATGGGAATCGTGCGTGGCCGCCGAAGCTGGGCCAGCAGTGCATCGGCGCGTTGCCTGGCCTCGGCGACGGCGGCCGATTTGACGCTCTCGTACCCGCGGATGTCCATCGGCAAGGCCAGCAGCTGCGCCACAAGCGCCGCGTTGCCTGGCTCGAGGAGCGCAAGGCCGTCACGCAACAGGGCTTCGTACCAGTCGATCAGCGCACGCTCTTCGCGACGCGACGTCATTCGGCCGAACGGGTCGACGGCGGTGCCACGCAGAACCTTGAACCGTGCCAAGGCGACCAGCACCGGGCGCACCCACGGGCCGACACGCACCTTGCCCTTGAGCCCGAGCAGCCTCGCGAATGGCGGCTGCAGGTTGTAGGAAAGCCGCACCGGCCCCGAGAACATGGCACCGACGCGCTGTTCGAATCCGGTTCTCGTGAGGAGCCTGGCCACCTCGTACTCGTCCTTGTAGGCCATGAGTTTGTGCAGGCCGTCGGCAACAGCCGCGGTCACGGCAAATGAGGATCCCGCTCCACTGGCCGAGGATTCGGCGCGAGCCGAAGCGGCCACCTGCTCGAGATATCGCAGCGCATACTTTGCATCCTGGTAGTCGGCCAGGTCTCGGGCGCGCAACGAGACGTGCTCGCGCAGCTTCACCGGCAACTTGGCCAGCAGCAGTTCGAAAGACGCGAGTGCAACGGTCTTGTCGCCAGTGCGCAAAGCCTCCGCGCGGTCGGCGAGCGGCCGGGGCTGCAAAGTCCCGAGCTGTGCGATCTGCTCCGGCGCGTGCACCCATAGACGGCCCGCCCGGAAAGCCTGGGTGTTCGCCTCGACCTGGGTGCCGTTGAGGGCAATCGCGGCCTCGATCCGATCCGCCGGGATGGGCAGCCACCCCGCCTGGTACGCGGCGCCGATGGCCACCATGTTGGTCATCATGAAGTCGCCGAACAGGACCTCGGCAATCCGCCGTGCGTCGAGTGTCACCCTGCCGTCCTCGCGAGCGGCGCGGGCGACAGTTTCCACCAGCTCATCGACCGGCAACGACTTGCGCGAATCGCGCACCACGTCACCGTTGGGAAACACGCCCGAGTTGATCACGGCACGGGTCCGTCCCGCATCGCAGCACTTCAGGTTGTTCGTGTCAACCGCCGCCAACAGGTCGAGCGCAAGGTAGAGATCGGCCTTGCCGATGCCGACCTTGTTGGTGTGCGAAGGTGCATCCGCCGGCGCGAGGATCAGGCTGGACAGAACCGCGCCCCACTTCTGCGAGGCCCCGGTTTGATCGTAGGTCTTGACCTGCAGGCCGTCCATCGCCGCCGCTTGTGCAAGGATCGCACTGGCCGTCAGCACGCCGGAGCCGCCGAGACCCGGCATGTAGACGTGATACGGCGCCACCAGCCGCGCGACCTCGACCTCCGGCAAAGCCTCGGCCTGGATCGTTGGCCGCGCGGGCTTGCGCACCCCCGTGCCGGGGGAGACTTCCACGGTGACGAACGAAGGGCACTCGCCTCCAAGGCAGGCCCTGTCCTGATTGCAGGTGGACTGGTGGATTTGCGTCTTCAGGCCGAACTCCGTCGGCACTTTCTGCAGCGACATGCAGTTCGCCTTGGCTCCGCAGTCGCCGCAGTTTTCGCACACCTCCTCGTTGACCACAGTGAACAACGTCGGCGCCGGCTCCAGCCCACGTTTCTGGCGGCGGCGCCGCTCGTTGGCGCAAGCCCCGTCGTAGATCACGATAGTGACGCCGGGCACTTGCGCCAACTCCGCCATCGTGGCCTCGAGCTCCGACGGCGTGCGGTGCACAAGCCCTGTCGGCAGACGCACCGCCGCATATTGCTCTTTTTCCTTGCTCACCAGCACGACGCGCGCGGCCCCGTCCTGAAGCAAGCGGCCGGCAAGGTCAGCGATGGCGGTCGCACCAACTGCCTGCTGGCCGCCCGTGTTGGCCAGCACTCCGTTGATCAGCAGCTTGAAGGTCATGTTCGCGCCGGTGGTGATCGCGAACCGGATGTTCTGGTAGCTCGAATGAGCCAGCGCGCCATCGCCGACGTTCTGCACGATGTGCGGGCGGCTGGTGTATTGCGCGAGTCCAAGCCAGGGCAACCCTTCGCCTCCCAGCTGCGTCGTGCCTTCCACGCGCTTTTGAGGGTCTTCCATCAATGCAGCAAACAGGTGGCAGCCTGGTGCTCCCCACGCCACCTGCCCCGGCGCAAGCAACGTCGACACGTTGTGCGGGCAGCCCGAGCAGTAGTTGGGCGCGCGTGCGGGCAGGCTGGCGGCGCGGTTTGCGGTCTTTTGCGTGAGGTAGCGCACGCGCTGCAGGCCCCGTTGCGGCAGCTCGAAGTGATGCTGGAGCACGCGCGCAAGCCGCTCGGCGACCATGTCGCTGGTCATGCCACCCTGCACGGGGAACAGCCGGTCGCCCTGCGAATCCTGCTTGCCGACCAGTTCGCGAACGCTCGTGCCGACGATGCCGACGGCCACCTGCCGCTCCAGAAAGTCGCGCTTCTCTTCGACGACGATGACGGTATGAAGGCCCTGCGCGAACTCGCGGAAGAAAGCGGCGTCGCCGGGGCAGAGCAGACCCACCTTGGCCAGTCTCACGCCTTGGGCCTGCATCACTGCGCGATCCAGCCCGAGATCTTCGAGCGCCTGCAATGTATCGGCCCAGCTCTTGCCGGCGCTGACGATGCCGATGCGGTCTGCAGCGGTCGATTGGACGACCCGATTGAGATGGTTCGCGCGTGCATACGCAAGTACGGCGGCGTGACGTTCGTCGTACAGCCGACGCTCGGTCTCGACGTTGGTCACAGGAAAGAAGCGATGGTTCGCAGCCTTGGCAAAAGGGTGGCCCGCGAGCTCCAGCTTGGGAACTGCCGGCCGGATTCCGTTCGCATGCAGCTGCACGACTTCCCCGCCGTCGCACAACGTTCCGACAAGCTTCAGCGCCACCCAGCAGCCCGAATAGCGCGAGAGCGCGGCGGCATGCAGGCCGTAGTCGAGAATTTCCTGGATGCTCGCCGGGTACAGCACAGGGATGCCATGGTGCTCGAACGAAAATTCCTGCTGGTAAGGCACCGTCGAGCTTTTCGCTTCATGGTCTTCGCCACTGAGGATCACCACGGCGCCATGCTTGCTTGTCCCCGCGAAGTTGGCGTGCTTGAGTGCGTCACCCGCGCGGTCCAGCCCCGGTCCCTTGCCGTACCAGTAGCCGACCACGCCATCGACCTCCGGATGGGGGTGCTCATCCAGCATCTGGGTGCCGCTCAGCATCGAGACGGCGAACTCCTCGTTTTGCGCCTCGCGGTGCGTGATTCCGTGAGCATCGAGAGTCTTGCGCGCTTGCCGCAACGCGATGTCGATGCTGCCCAGCGGCGAGCCCGGATAGCCCGTGACAAAGGCTTGGCTGCGCAGCCCCGCGGCCCGGTCCGACCGCATCTGCTCGACCATCATCCGGATCAGAGTGTTGTTGCCGTTCAGGAAGGCAATGCCTGTCTCGACGTCGAAGCGTGTGTCCAGCGAAGCGCCGGCGCCGGCTCGCTGGGCGATCGGGTGCCCGTTCGAATCCATGGGTTCTGTCTCCTGTCTGGCCGACGGACATTCCTGATCGGCACTTTTATGGAGAGCAAGGATCGGTCAGCGCCGACATTTAGACAATAAACTTGGAGTTAAAGTCATTATTTACATTGCAAATGTCCGAACACTTCGGTTTCGATCTCAACTTGCTGCGCGTGCTGGTGGCCGTCCATCGATGGCGCAGCGTTTCCAAGGCCTCTGTCGAGCTGGATCTCAGCCAGCCCGCCACCAGCCTTGCACTGGGGCGGCTGCGCAAGAGCTTGGGAGACCCCCTGTTCGTCCGGTCACCCGCCGGGATGCTCCCAACGGCGCGGTGCACCCAGGTGGTGGAGGCGGCGAGGAAAGCGCTCACCGATATCGACGAGACCGTGCAGCACGGCACCGTGTTCGATCCCGCTACAACCCGCCGCGACTTCGTCCTGACCATGGCGGACGTCGGGGAGTTGCACTTCATGCCCCGCCTGATGGCGCACCTGCAACGCGAAGCGCCCCACTGCAACGTGCGATGCGAGACCTTCCCCCTGGAGGACATCGCACGCGCGCTCGAGGATGGCCGCTGCGACCTTGCCCTTGGCTTTTTCCCCAATCTGGAGCGGCCGACACTCTATACCCAGACGCTCTTCATGCACTCATTGGTCTGCGTAGTGCGAGCCGACCACCCCGAGGTGCGCTCCACGCGCATCGGGCTTCGCAAATTCCTGGAGATGTCGCACGCGGTGGTGATCCCGATGGGGCGCAGCGGCGAACTGTTCGAGACACTGCTGAAGGAGAAGGGCTACAGGCGGCGCGTGCAGTTGACCTCCGTGCACTTCCTGACTGTGCCGGCCATCGTCGCCGCGACTGACATGATCGTCACCGTCCCGCGATCAATCGCCGACTACTACACCCGCGTAGAGCAGCTGCGCATCGTCGAGCCGCCGATCAATATCCGCCCCTACGCCCTCAAGCAATTCTGGCACCCGCGGTATCAGTCCGATGCAGCTGTGAGATGGTTGCGGGAGTCCGTGGCTCTACTGTTCGGCAGCGGGGAAACGCTCCGGAGGCCCTGAGGGAGGTTTTCGGCTCGATGAACCTGCGTGCGATCGCCTGCGGCATGACAGCCACGAAATCCGTGCGCGCAATAATGACCGGGAGCGCAATCGCGACAGATCGAAGGCATCTTCGTCCCGTAGCACATCCTCGATCGCAGCCACAGCCGGCTCGACGACGCTTGGACAAGTCAAGTCGCGGCCGCTTCGTCGGCGAGCATTTGGTCCAGGACGCGGCGCGCGCGCACGGCCGGCGCATCGACGTCCAGCAGCACCGGCTCTCTTCTGCCATGGCGTCGACAAGATGGCGACCTTTTATCGCGGCGTGTTGACACCAGAGATGACAACGCAAGGACCCGATGCACGCTTGACGCAACTCGGGACCGAATTGCCGAAGGCCCCCGCAATCAACTATGTGCCGGCGCGAAAGAGAGGCTCATTGATCTACATCGCGGTCCAGGACCTGACTGCCGGCGGAAAGGACCAGTACATGGGCAAGGTCGGCCAGGACGTCTCGATCGACGATGCCCAAAAGGCGGCGCGCCTGTGCGCGATCAACATCCTGGCCCAGCTGCGCACGGCCCTTGGGGGCAGCCTCGATGGCGTCGTTGGCTGCGTGCGCCTCGGCGGCTTCATCAACGCCACCCCTGAGTTCGGCGACCATCCGATGGTGATGAACGGTGCCTCTGACCTGATGGTCGAGGTGTTCGGCGAAGCGGGTCTGCATGGGCGCACCGCTGTCGGCTGCAACTCGCTGCCACGCAATGTCGCCGTCCATGTGGATGCCATCTTCCAACTGGCCTGACAATGAACCACGCCGCGGTTCTGGCTGACGGCCGTGCGCCGATGCATGTGCTGAACGGCTTCCTCGACAGTGGCAAGAACACGCTGCAGCGTCATCAGCTGGGCCACGCGAGTCTCTGAAGACGTCGTCCTGCTGAGTTCGGGCACTCTATCAGCCGCGGACCAGCCGTGGAGACTCAGGTGGTCAAGGGCACGGCTGCGAGCGGCGCCCGGCCAGCGATCAGCTACGCGAAGACGCCAGGTAGAAGGGCTGGCGCACCTGCTCCGTGCCGAGATAGTTGTCATAGAACGCTTTGACGTGCGGGAACACCGCCTTAGACAGGCGTCGCCGCGCCTGTTCCTCGGCGGTCCTGGGCCGTGCCAGCTGAGTCGCTAGGTCTGCCAGGGCCTTGTCCCGATCGATGTACTTGAAGACGCCGTTCGAATAGATTGGGTCACCGCCAACGTAGACGGTCTCCACATGTCTCTGCTGCGCGCGCTGGATCAGCGCGTCCAGCATCGGCACGTCCTCGTCCTGGTATGGATAGGTCGCGCTCTCGTAGTCGATGACGACCGCATCAAAATTCATCCCGACGTCAAGGCGCCCAATCTCACCTCGGAAAGCAGTGGTCCGGGCGCCGTGCTCGGTCGCCATCTGGACTACCTGCGGCACGCTCGGGACCTCGCGCTCGTCCATGCCGGGCACGCGGTGGACACGCAGGGCCAGCTTCATCTCCTGCAGCATGTCCCGGTCTTCATTGATTCCGGCCTCGTCCAGCCCCAGCCCGATGGTGACACCCCGCCTCGACAGGTCATTAATGGGCGCGACACCGCTACGAAGCCTGAGGTTACTGCTGCAGTTATGGCAGACACAGGTACCGCTGTGCGCGACCCGCTCGACGTCCTCAGCGGTCAACCACACTGCGTGGCCGAGGGTCAGCCACGGGCCGAGTGCGCCCAGGTCCTCAAGGTGTCGGACCGCAGTGGTACCGGTGCGGCGCCTGGCGTACTCCTTTTGGTAAGCGGTCTCCAGCAGATGCATATGCATGGGCACGTTATCGGCTTTGGCCAGCGCCACGAGTTTCATCAGCCCGTCGTCGGTGATCCAGTGCAGGTTGGCGGGCGCGAGCTGCACGCGCGTCAGCGGGTGCTGGTTCTCGGCCCGTAGCTGCCGATAGAGCTGAACGTGCTGGTCGAAACTCATCGTGGCCTGCCGGAGGTTCTCCAGCAGCGGCGCCCCGATCTCAGCCGGCAGCCCGGCGCAGAATCTGGCATCGTCCTCGTAGACGAAACGATTCTGCTCGCGCACCGCATAACAATAGGAAGCACGCATGCCGATGCCCTGGTAGGCCTTGAGCACCGCGCTCGCGGCACCATGCACTTGTTCGTAGGAGCCCCTCAGCCAACCGTGGATGTGCTGCACCGTGGTGATGCCGGAGGCGATCATCTCGAAAGCAGAGTAAAGCGTGTCGAGATAACTGTCGACGTCGCGCGCGGAAAGTCGAGAAGCGAACCAGAGCTCCAGTGCATAGTCCGGCGAGCCCAGTTGCAACGGCGTCAGCCCGACATGGTGATGGCTGTTGACGAAACCCGGCAACAAGGCATGCCGGCCGTGGTGGGTAACCGGCGCCTCCAGATACCGTTGTCGGATTTCCTCATACTCGCCTAAGGCCACGACCTTGCCGTCCTGATGGGCCACGGCACCATCGCCGATGACCTGTGGAGTGTCCCGATCCTGAATGCCGGTAACAAGCCACTTTGCACGAACTAACGCTACTCCCATGAGTTCTCCTTTGAATAGTGATAGGTAGAGATGTCCGGGGGAAACTCGCCAGGCAGGTCCTAGACGGCCGCTTCCATCTCACGGAAAGCCCGGTCGACTTCGTCAGCGAGCAGATCGCCGAGCCTGCGCTGCAGCTCGATGAACGCCGGATCGCGAGGCTTCCGCGGGCGTGGCAGGTCGACCGACACGATTTCCTTCACGCGGCCGGGACGCGAAGTCCACACGACGATGCGGTCGGCCAGTGCCACAGCCTCTTCTATCGAGTGCGTCACCATCAGGACGCTGGCCCCGCTGACACGCCAGATTTGCAGCAAATGGTCCTGCATCTTGGCGCGCGTCTGGATGTCCAGTGCAGCGAAGGGCTCATCCATCATCAGTACCTTGGGCTGCATAGCCAAGGCGCGTGCGAGGGCCGCACGCTGCCGCATGCCTCCCGAAAGCTCGTCGGGCCGCTTATGGCCCGCATCAGCCAGCCCGACCTTCATCAAAAGGTCCTGGGCAACCCGATCCCGCTTCTCGGGGAACTCCCCTCTCAGTTTGAGTCCGAAGGTGACGTTCTCTGCGATGGTGAGCCATGGAAAAAGCGACGCTTCCTGGAAAATCATGCCCCGTTCCGTATCGGGGCCCGTGATGGGCATGCCATCGCACAGCAATTCACCTTCGGTTTGGGTCTCAAGGCCCGCGACCATGAAGAGCAGGCTGCTCTTGCCACATCCAGACGGACCTAAGAGCACGACGAATTCCCCCGGCGCAACATCGAAGCTCAGGCCGTCGATGGCGGTCGTTGCCTTGGGCGTGTCCGCGTTCCATACCTTGCGGACCTTGTTGACAGTAATGCGTGGCTTCATGGTCATCTACCTCCAGTCGCGGCGGGGCCGACCCACCAAAGCACTTTGTTCTGGACCGTCAGCAATGCCCTGTCGAAGGCATAGCCGAGCAGCCCGATCAAGGTCATGGTGAAGAACACGAGGCTTGAGTTGAATGTGTTGCGGGCCATCATCACGATCTGCCCCAGGCCGGACCCCACGCCGACTGCCTCAGCGATTAGCACGACCATCCAGGCGGCGAACAGGTTCAGACGGAGCGTCACGAACAGGCCAGGAAGAACCGTCGGCAGGATGACGTGGCGGAACAGCTGATGTTTCGTCGCGCCCATGATCCGTGCCACGTGGATGTACGACGCCGGGACGTTGTCGATCTGTGAGAGCGTCGAGAGCACAATGACGAAGAAGACAGAGATGAAGACAAGGAAGATCGCGGGCACATCGCCGATGCCGAAAACGAAGATGGCGATAGGCAGCCACGCGACAGGTGATATCGGCGTCAGCAGCGTCACCGTCGGCAGCGTCAGCAATCCGAAAATCCTGTAGTAGCGAATGGCGATGCCGAACGCCACCGCGCCGACGAATCCCAGCGCCAAGCCGACGACAACCCGCATTGATGTCCACGCCATCACGGCGAGGACCGGCCATATACCGCCCGATTCACCGTCCTCACTGGAGCCTGCCGGCGAGAAGAAGCGGAACTGTTCGGTGAGCTTGGCAAGAAATATGTGCGGCGGTGGCAACAGTAGAGGATCTGCCAGCCCCGCATACCAACAAAGTTCCCAGGCGCCAATCAAGGACCCCACCGACGCGAGCCACCACAAGCTGCGCTGAACGCCAGCCATGAGGCGTCGGCGGAGAGCCTTGGAGGCTTGGTTAGCGGAAACCGGCTTGGCGCAGCGCGCGGCAGCCACTGGCAGCGCGCCCGGGGCCTGCGTGTGAGGACCCGTGACCATGTCAGGCCGACTTGAACTTAAGGCTATCGAACAGCGCCTTGTTCTCTGCAATGACCTGCTCCATCAGGCTCCAGTCAAAAGCGTCGCGAGTCGTCGGCTTGCGGATATAGCCCAACTCACGCATCGACTGCGACCGGTCCAAGATGAACTGGGTGTTCCGGCGCTGGTCAATCATCACCGGTTGCTTGCTGGCGGCCAGCTTCGCGGCCTCGAATGAGGTCTTGTAGAAGGTGCCGACGGTCTGGCGAAGCGCGGAGTCGATGTCCGTTTCGACCTCGCGCTGGGCCTTAAGCATCGCCTTGATGATGGCTTTCACCGCCTTGGGGTTTTTCTCAATCAACGGAGTGCGGACTGCCAGGACACAATCGGAGTACAGATCGCCGTAAAGGTCTTTGCCATCGGTAAGAATGGTCGAGCCCTTGCGCTCTTGCATACATTTGGTGGCGTACGGTTCAACGTGGCAAATCGCATCCACGGCGCCCGCGATGTAAGCCTGAGCCATCTCAGGCGAAGTATTGAAATAGCGCACCTTGACATCTTTGAACGACATGCCGCTCTTCTTGAGGTAGTCATAGGGCACCAGTTCCTGCGTATCCGCCTGGAAAGTGCCGATCGTCTTACCACGCAGGTCCGCCGCGCTGTTGATTCCTTCTCGAGCAATCAGCATCAGACCTTCAGCGCCGGCACCCGCGACGATCTTCACCGGCGCGCCGGCATCGACCAACGTCAGAAAGTTTGAATAGGGAATGACTGACATGTCGACCTGCCCGGATCCGAATAGCGTCGAGATGTCCGCTAGCGTCGGCGTAACGACGAACTTCAAGTCGACCCCGTCCGGCTTGGCTAGTCCCCTGCGCTCAATCAGGAAAAATGCGAGATTGCAAAGCCCTGTGCCATGTGTTGCCTTCAGGGTGGTAGTCGCTGCCGAGGCAACGCTTGGCATGAGCGAAGCTGCTACGCCCAGTGAAAGCGCCAGCGAGGCGCCGGCGGCGGTAGCGCCTTTTACAAAGTCGCGGCGCGAAGGCTTGCCGCTGTCTTCATCGAGGTTGCAGTGACGGAAACACATAAGACTCTCTCCAGTAAATGCGCCTAAGCGGCGGGGTTGAAAAAATCGGTAATGCGTCGCGATAGCGCTCAGTTGAAGTGCTAGACAGTGGAGGACCGGGCGAGCAGGCGCTCCATCAGACCGGCGAAAGCGAAAACGAGGGGGTCTTGAAAACGGGGTGCCACTATCTGCAGGCCCACGGGGAAACCGCGCACCGTGGCCACAGGGACCGAGCAGGCGGGTACGCCGCAGAGATTGAATAGGGGAGTAAAGACGGCGTGGTCTCGCAAGCCCGCGGTTCGACCTTCGACATGGGTCGGAGCTATGGAAGTGTTGTCCCAGGGAATCACGGGGACGGTCGGACACAGCAGTAAGTCGAAGTTGGAAAAGAAGGTTCCGAGATCCCGCTGGATGCGATCACGCGCCCGGAGTACGGAGGCCCTGTCTGAGGCGCTCTTCAGCGCTCCGCTTTCGATCTGTGCCCTCAGGTGCGGGTCGATCTCGGTCGTGGCCGCCTGCAGAGCCCGGCCATGCAGCGCATGCAGCCCCGCATGCTGCAGCGCATCCATGGGATACCCCGACACCGACTCGCCCCAGAGCGGATCCGCCTGCGCGACATTCCAGCCAGCGCTTGCAAGCCGGTCGACCACCCGTTCGATCGCCAGGCGAATGTCGGCGTCGATAGCGAAGCCGCAGCCGAGCCTCGGGCTCCATGCGATGCGCACATCCTTCGATGGTGCGCGGACCGAGCACTGCAGCGCTTGCCAATCGACGGGCAGTGGCGGCGCACTGGCATCCGACGCATCAAAATCCCCTACTTGGTCAAAGAACCAGGCGCAATCCGCCACATTCTTTGCCAGCAAGCCCACCACCGAAACTCCATAGTTCGGTTCACCGAAGCCCCAAGGATTTGGCACGAGGCCTTGGGACGGTTTGTGACCGACCAAGCCCGTATGGGCAGCCGGGCGGCGTACGGAACCGCCGGCATCGGTCCCAAGCGCGAGGAGGCCAAGCCCCGACGCGAGCGCCGCGACCGCTCCCCCAGAAGACCCTCCGGGCGTCCTTTTCAGGTCCGCTGGATGGCGTGTTGTACCGTATACGAGGTTGTCAGTTGCGCCCTTGCACGCGAACTCCGAGCAGTTGGTGATTCCAAGAACCACGGCGCCTAGCGCCCTCAAGCGTTGCACAACCCAGGCATCGCGGGGAGCGACGAAGTCCTTGAACAACCGCGACCCCTGAGTCACGGTGAATGCCTCCACCCAGAGGTTGTCTTTTACGGTCACAGCGACGCCAGCCATCGGGAGATGCTCCCCAGCATCGATACGCGCATCGACCTCCCGGGCTTGCCGAAGAACGTCGTCCGGCCGGAACTGCACCAGCGCGTTGATTGACGGGTTGATCCTGGTGACACGTTCGATGAAGTGCGCCGCGACCTCTGTCGCCTGGATCGAACGCTGCCCCACCTTGACGGCGCATTCCTGAGCAGTCCATTGATGCGGGGCGGTCATGCGGCAGGACCCGCCACGCCGAAAGACATCGTCTTCCGCAAAAACGTTTTGCTTTCAATCTCGAGGCGGGGCTGATTCCAGGTGTCCATGCACACAACACACAAAAATCATGCCAACAAAATACAATCACTTTGTTTACATAATCTTCGGTTTTGTGAGCACTGATTGTTATTGGAAGGCTTGGCCTCAGGCTATTTACAGAGGGGCGACGTGATGCGCACATCTCAAAAGAAAAAGAGAGCACCAAATGCGAACATCAAGCATAGTTGTGTATTCGTTCATGGTGCACATTGCACCCAAAACGTCCGCTGATTGTTCAAATACTAGTGTCGACTTCGCAGAGGCTCCGTTGCGGGCGCGAAACCACAAGGCATCGGAAGCCTGTTGCGCTTCGATGAGTAAAGCGTTGACGACCACCTCGGTTGGCCGGCCGGACTGAACGACTTAGGAGTTTGGGCGGCAGACGGTTTTGAACCTGGCTCTGGCGGGTTCCGAGCCATCGCTCGGCCGTGCACGGTTTGTCGCGGCAACTCATCGCAGGAGCTGGCGCTCGATAGCAGCGACAGGGGCGGTTTGCGCCCGCATTGCCTGCTATTCACAAGGCACGGCCGCCACCCGCCGGAGGCTCAGCGCCAGGCACACGAGCTTCCACTCGGCCTTCACCCGGTGCAGGCCTTGGAGGCTGAACTGGCGGACCCCAGAACGCTCTTGATCCAGCCGTTGGGGGCCTCGGCGAGCCATTTGCGCGGCGGTAGGCGGCCCGCCCCTCTCCTGTTTGCAGCTTCGCTGCCATCTGTGCCGTACGCGGTGATCGCGCTGGATCGAAGGCCAGCACGCGCTTGCCCTCTCGCCCCAGTGCCACCACCAGATCGCAGCCGCTTGCGGCCAAGGCCTCGAACATGGCCTCAGACTTTGTAGCCGGTGTCCGCCAGCACCTGCCCGGGGAGTTGGCCCAGGTTGGCCTGCACGGCACGCAGCATCACCGGCAACTCGCCCGCATCGCTGCCGCAGACGAGCTAGCTAGCTAGCTAGCTAGCTGGAGTAGACCAGAACGACCTGCTTTCCCTAGCCGACGGGCCTGAACCAAATCATTCTCATTTCGAAGTGACGCCAACGCCGGCCGACAGCGCGACCTGGTCCCCTCCCCACCGCAGCCGCAGTGCCAGGTAGTCCGTTTCCATCACGCCTTGTCGCAGTTCCACCTTGAAGTCCGTCAAGTCAGAGAACCGCTCAAGGCTGAACTCTCCCAAATCGGTTCTTCGCAGCGTCGCGTGTCGGAGCGCAAGGACGACCGTACCGACGCCCGCAAGCTTCAGAGCCCCGGCGCACATTGGGCACGGCTCCATTGTGCAATATAGGGTGGCGCCCAGCACTGCAGCTTTGCCATGACGCGCGTAAGCCGACCTCAATAGATTCGTCTCGGCGTGCGAAGTGACATCGCCTTCCGTGTTCTGGCGGTTTTGGCCTCTGGCCAACAATATGCCGTCTCTGACCAGAACCGCACCCGTGGGCCAGTCTCCGCGCTCAAACGCGGTCCGGGCCTCAACCATGGCCTCGCTCATCCATAGGACGTCGGTGGCCGCAAGGCTGCCGTCGGCAGGAGTCTCTTTTTGCATGTAGAACTTTCTTTAGTGGGTATCGCGCATTCAGCGCATGTGGCGGGATATGACTGCGAATCGCTCCATCAGCAGCATGAAGATGACGGGGGTGACCACGAGAACCGGAAACGGCGGCGACCCGAACGTCCAGACTGCCTTCGATGAGGTGCCACATCCTGAGTCTGCTGGTACCTGAAGAACGCTATGTAAATTTGCTGGCCCCGCTCACCAGCGCCTGCGACACGAAAACGCGCACCCGCCCGGAGCCGACAGTGGGAAGGCAACTTGGCGGAATGTGCGCCAGTGGCCCGCGCCCAGCCGTTTCCTAGTCGCGCCAGCCGATCCGGTTGGCGAGCGGGTCTGGCAAGCCGTTCGACGCCTTTGCCGCCGGACGGCGGAAGGTACCGACCGTCGCCTTGCGCGGATCGAGCGCGATCAGCGCCTCGGCCTGCTTGAGCGCCGCCCGGATCGGGTCGACGACCGGCACGGAGATACGGTCGCGAACCTTCGACGCGAGCCCGGCGAGCGGCGCGCCTGCCAGGATCACCACGTCTGCATCGTCTTCGGCGACCGCCTGCTCGGCGAGCGCTACCAGCGCGTCCTCCATCTCGTTCTGGACCGTGTCGATGGACGAGAAGCTCCTGCCGACCGAGCGAATCCCAGCGCAGCGCGCCTGCAGCCGGTTGGCGTCGACGCAGTCCTGATACCAGCTCCCGAGCGACGCCGCGAAGGTGACGATGGAAAAACGCTGGCCCAGCATGCAGGCGGTCAGCATGGCGGCCTCGGACATGCCAATGACCGGAATGTCGAAAAGCTCCCTCGCCCCGTGCAACCCGGGATCCCCGAACGCGGCGATGATCGCAGCGTCGACGTCCCTGTGCCGCTCCGCCAGCATTTCCAGCGCGATGGCGCCGCCGATCTGCGCCTCCGCTCGGGTCGAGATGTAGGGCACCCCACGCGGCGCCGTGGCCGAAACGATGTCGGTGCCTGGCGCTGCGACGGGTTCGGCTGCGCGGACCAGCAGGTCGGTCACCGAGGAGGTGGTGTTGGGGTTGAGAATGAGCACACGCATGACGCTGTTTCGAAGTGGAGGTATGGAAGGCACGACACGGCTGTATCGGGCAGTGCCGTCTGGACGTGGCCGGCGCCATGGGGCGGCGAGGGCGCTACAGTCTCCGCTGACGCAAAAGCATGACGGCGCCAATGAACAGGAATGCCGCGGCGACCCACAAGGCGATGGTCACTTCGCCGGTTGCGTCCTTCACCGCGCCCATGAGGAATGGCGCTCCGAACCCGCCGATGTTGCCCATCGAATTGATCAGCGCCAGGCCTGCTGCAGCGGCGCTGCCCGACAGAATCTTGTTCGGCAGCTGCCAGAACACCGGGATTGCGCACAGTATGCCCGGCAGCGCGACGTAGAGGGCCAAAATTGCCATCTTCGAGCCTTGCATCACGAAGACTCCCATCGCGGCGCAGCCCAAGCCGCCGACCAACACGGCCAGGCCGCTGTGGAGCCGCACCTCCTGAGTCCGGTCGGAATGGATGCCGTTCAGGATCACCGCGATCACGCTCACGATGAATGCCCCCGACACAATATAGCCAATGGTCGTCGTGCTCGTGAAGCCGAGGTCCCGGATGATTGACGGCGCCCAGAAGACCAGAGCGGATTGGCCGAAGATGATGCAGAAATAGATAAACAGCAGCCTCCAGACCTCCGGGCTCTTTAGCGCGACGCTGATCGACTCCTCGCGCTCACCCAGGGCCTTCCTATTGCGGGACAGGTCGTCTAGCAACAGCTGCTTCTCCGATGGCGCGAGCCAGTCCGCCTTCTGCGGCTTGTCGGTCAACATCCACATGGCCAGGATGCCCAGCACGACCGAGGGAATCCCCTCAATCAGAAATACCCACTGCCAGCCGTGCCAGCCGTTGAGTCCCCCCATGTTGTCCATGATCAGGCCGGCCAATGGGCCGCCGAGGATGCCCGATACAGACGAAGCACAGCCGATCAACGCGAGCGCCTTTGAACTGCGCGTGGTCGGGAGCCAGAAAGTTAGATACAAGACAATGCCGGGCCACAGGCCGGCCTCGGCCGCTCCCATGAAGAAGCGCACGACGTAGAACTGCGTCGGCGTCTTCACAAACATCGTGACGATGCACGCCAAGCCCCAGAGGACGGCGATGCGCGATAGCGTTTTCTTTGCCCCGTAGCGCATCAGTACCAAGTTGCTTGGAACCTCGAAGAGCACGTAGCCGATGAAGAAAACACCGGCCCCGAGACCGTAGATCAGGTTGCTGAACTGCAGGTCCTCGTTCATCTGGAGCTTGGTGAATCCGACGTTCACCCTGTCGATCCAGGCCATGAAAAACAGTATGAACAGAAACGGGACGAGCTTGAACGCCACCTTCCTGTAGACCGCATTCAGGGAGGCGCGGTGCGACTCGTCCTGGGTTGTCGGAATACCCGCTGCTAAGCCTGCCGAAGAATTCATTTGAAGTGTCTCCTACGAAGTAATGAGGTTCGGAACGACATCGAACCAGGCCCTTAGGGCTTCGTCGACACTTCTACTGTATTTGATGTACAATCATGTCAACATAGGTGTTTACGATATTTGTATCTTTGCAAACAATTTATTCTCCAGTTAGTCGAAACCCTGCGCCAGATCGGATGATCTTTCGTCGAAAAGAATGTTGACATTTTCTAGAGCGATCTGCAACATAGCTCCGTATTGACGTTAACTAAAGAACATGAACACCGAGCTGTCCCGTAAGCGCGCTTCCCCTGCGAAGGAAACCTCGCAGCACGAGATCTATGACCGGATCTGCGTGGCCATCCTGGAGCACCGTCTGCGGCCGGGCACCAAGCTGGCGGAGGAACGCTTGGCGGAAATCTTCAAGGTCAGCCGGGCCCGGATTCGCGAAGTGCTGGCCCGGCTCGCCTATGAACAGGTGGTCGAATTGATCCCGCAACGCGGTGCCTATGTGGCCAAACCGAGCGTCCAGCAGGTCCAGGACGTTTTCGAGGCGCGCCGCGTCATCGAGCCAGCCGTCTTGCGACGACTGGCGTCGACGCTCACACCAGAGAAACTGGGCCGGCTCCGCGAACACAACGCGAAGGAGGTCGACGCCCGGCAGCGGGGTGATGCGCGCGCCGTCGTACGCCTGTCGGGCGAATTCCACTCGCTCACGGCCGAGCTTTCGGGCAACTCCTCGCTGTCTCGGACCATGCGCGAGCTCTCAGTGCTGACGTGCCTAATGATCGTGCTTTACGACGCGCCCACGGCCAGCAGCTGCCGCGCGGATGAGCACGCCGAGATCATCGATGCCATCGAGAGGTGCGACGCCCAGCGTGCGGAAAGCGTGATGCTGGAGCACCTGGAGCACATCCAGAGCAGCCTGAAGTTGGAAGGCGCCAGTGAGGAGGTCGACCTGGAAGAGATCCTGATGAACGGGGGTTGATGCCGAGGCGCCCTCCTAACGACACGACCACGACGACAAGGAGACAGATTTGAAAGAACTAGTTATCGACGGCGCATGCATCCTGACCGGCGCCGCGAAACGTCCGCTGATCGACGCAGGGTTCATCCGCATCTCGGGCGACCGCATCGTCGAGGTGAGCGCTGGCAGCGCCCCCGATGCCAGACCCGGAACCGACCGGATCGACGCACGTGGCAAGCTGGTCATACCAGGTCTCGTCAATGTCCACACGCACGCCATCCTCTCGATGACCCGGGGGATGTCGGAGGACATGGGTTTCGCCCCTGCCTACACGCCGGGCGTTCCGCACGGCCACGACGTCACCGAGGACGAGGCTGTGGCGCTGGCGCGCCTCGGAGCGCTGGAAGCCATGCTGTTCGGCTCCACGCTCATCAACGACACCTACACACACCAAAACCTGACGATGCCAGCGATGGCCGAGCTCGGGCTGCGGGTCTGGGGTTCCGGACGCATCCATGACGTGGACTTCTCCCGCGTCCACCTCGCCGAGTGGGAGCACAAGCCACAGATTGGCGACTGGTCGCTGGGTGAGGCTGTGGCGCTGCATGAAGCGCTCCACGGAAAGGCGGACGGTCGTATGGGCATCTGCCTAGCTCCGCACGCCCCGGACACCTGTACGCCATGGCTGCTGAAGCGCGTCCGCGAGGAGCGTGACCGTCTGGGCGTGCGTGTGCAGTCACACCTGTCGCAGAGTCGCTTGGAAGTGGCGCGCATTCGCGAGCGGGATGGGATGAGTCCGCCCGAGTTGTACGACGAGCTTGGCCTGCTCGACGACACCCTCATCGCCGCTCACTGCATCCACGTCGACCAGAACGACATCCAGCGCATTGGCCGGTCGGGGCTGTCGGTCGCGCACATTGCCAAGGGCAATCAGACCGGCGGTACGATCGCTCCGACCACCGCCCTGCGCGCTGCAGGCGCCCGGTTCGCGCTCGGAACGGACAACTGCCATGCAGACATGGTCGAGGTGATGCGTTGGGCCCTGATGTCCGGCCGCGTGCAGGAGGGAAAGGTCACCGACAGCTGGCAGCCGTCTACGGTCTTCGAGATGGCCACGATGGGTGGTGCCCGTGCGATGGGACTGGCTAACGACATCGGATCCCTCGAAGTCGGGAAGAAGGCCGATCTCGTCGTGCTAAACATGCAGCAGCCCCATCTGATCCCGTTGATCAACCCGCTCGGCAACCTCATCCACACCGCGCAAGGGCGCGACGTCGAGAAAGTGATGGTCGATGGCCGCCTGATCGTCGACGGCGGTCGCGCCCTGTTGGTAGACCAGGACGCGATCATGCGAGAAGCCCAGAAGGCCGCCGAGTCGCTGTGGCGGCGAAGCCGAGCCGAAGCTAACTGACACCGGTGCAACCACGTGGCGGCACCCCCGTGCGCCGCAGTATTTCCCACCCGAGCCCGTCTTCACCAGGAACTGGCTCCATACATCCTATTTCTATCGACATGTCCAGCTTCGACCTCATTATCCGAAACGCGCGTGCGGTGACCGCCAGCGACACGTTCGAGTGCGACATCGCGGTGAAAGACGGGCGCATCGTCCAGATCGGCAGCCGATTGCCGCCTTGCGCCCGCGAGATCGACGCCGCCGGGCGATTCGTGACCCCGGGCGGCGTCGACGCACACTGCCACCTCGATCAGCCGGAGCCTCCGCCGATAAAGATGGCGGACGACTTCGACACCGGTACGCGCTCGGCCGCCTGCGGCGGCACGACCACCGTCATTCCCTTCGCGCTGCAGCAAAAGGGCCAGTCGTTGCGCGCCGCCGTCGAGGACTACCACCGTCGGGCCGACGGCAAGGCGCACATCGACTACACCTTCCACTTGATCATCAGCGATCCGACGCCCGCTGTGCTGAATGACGAACTGCCTCAGCTCATCAAGGAAGGCTATACCTCGTTCAAAATCTACATGACCTACGACAGCCTCAAGCTGGATGACGGCCAGATCCTGGACCTCCTCTCCGTGGCCCGCGAGCACGGCGCGATGGCGATGATCCATGCCGAGAACGCGGACTGCATAGAGTGGCTGACGCGCCGCCTCGAGGCGGCCGGCCGCACCGCGCCGCGCTTCCACGGTCACGCTCGTCCAATGCTGGTTGAGCGCGAGGCGACCCATCGCGCGATGGCCCTGTCGGAGCTGGTCGACACGCCGATCCTGATCGTCCACGTCTCCGGCCGTGAAGCTGTAGAGCAGATCCGCTGGGGTCGAGCGCACGGCCTGCAAGTGTTCGCCGAAACGTGCCCCCAGTACCTGTTCCTGTCAGCCGAGGACCTCGGCATCGACGACGGCTACCTAGGCGCCCGATGCATCTGCAGCCCCCCTCCCCGGGACAAGGCGAACCAGGAGGTCATCTGGCGAGCCCTTGCGGACGGTCTCTTCACCGTTTTCTCGTCCGACCATGCCCCTTACCGCTTTGAAGGCACCGAGGGCAAGCGGCCCGGCGGCGAGGAACCGGACTTCCGACACATTCCCAACGGCATTCCCGGCATCGAGACCCGCATGGCTCTGCTCTGGTCCGAGGGCGTGCTGGGTGGCCGCATCACTCGCGAGAAGTTCGTGGAGCTGACGGCGACTAACCCCGCAAAGGCATACGGCCTGCATCCCCGCAAAGGGACCATCGCTGTCGGCGCCGATGCCGACCTGGTGATTTGGGACGAGAGGAGCTTCGTCCTGAAGAACGAGCAGTTACACCACGCTGTCGACTACACCCCCTATGAAGGCATGAACCTCGGCGCTTGGCCCGGCCTGACGCTGTGCCGCGGCGAGGTGGTGTGGGACGGTACGTCGTTCACGGGACGTCCGGGAACAGGGAAGTTTCTGCACTGCGGCCGACCGACCCTGTTGCCGGACAGGTCGCGCTGATCAGCACTCGCACGCGCCCTCCCCATCCCCGGCCGCCTCGCCATGCCCAGGCTCCTCATCACCGCCTCCAACTTGCAGTTCGTCGCGCGACCCATCCCGACGCACCGCAGAGGGTCGCAGCGTTCCTGCAGCTCTTGCCCTACCGGCAGCGCCTGATCCACGTCCGCTGTAGCGGCGAAGGCGTGTGGGTGCCGCTCGGGGACTGGAAGCTCGGCGCCGGCTTCGAGAATCACACCTCGCATCCGACGGTCGGCGACTTCCTCTTCTATCCTGGGGGCTACAGCGAGACCGAGATCATCCTCGCCTACGGCGCGTGCAGCTTTGCGAGCAAGATGTGACATCTCGCCGGGAACCACTTCACTGCGCGAACTGGGCCGGCGCGTGCTGTGGAACGGCGCGAGGAAGTCTGGTGAAGGTGAATAGGTGAATAGGTGGAAGGGAACGGGAAGCTACGGCGTGCTTATGCGAGCAGCGTGCGTATCGGGGGCGATCGGCTCCTGAAGCGCGCGCAAATGGATGCGCTCCATTGCGGCCAGGATGGGCGCCATGTCAGCCTCGGCGGCTGCATAGCGAGGGAGCAAGTCCTTGAATTCGCTTTCGATTTCGGCGAGCAACGAGGCTTCGTCGATGCGCGTCAGTCGCCCGTCGCAGATCACCACCTCGCCGTCGACCATCGAAAAGTCAAGGCCGGCGCCCCGCTCTCCATAGACCAACTGGCGCACCGGGTCAATAAAAGGCGTGAACGTCACACTGTCGGTGCGGTAAGCCACCATGTCGGCGCAGGCGCCGACACGCAGTGCGCCGAGCCGATCACCGAAACCCAGCGCGCGGGCGCCGGCTACGGTGCCCGCATGGAGGGCCTCATGCGCGCTCAGCCAGCGCGAATGATCGTTGCCACGTATCTTCGAGAGTGCCGCTGCCGAGCCGAGCACGTTGAGCATGTTGACAGTCACGGTTGAGCAGGATCCGTCGGAGCCGAGACTGACGTTCACGCCGGCATCCAGTAACTGCCGCACCGGCTGCACGCCAGAACCCAGCATCAGGTTGCTCCAGGGATTGTGCTGGGCGGTTGCTCCCGTGTTCGCCAGGATCTCGATCTCGCGAGGATTCAGCCAGACCGCGTGAATGAGGCTCGTCGTCGGTTTGAGGAAACCAATGCGGTCTAGGTACTCCACCATCGTGCAGCCGTAGAAATGCTGACCTGTCACTACCTGCAGCCGGGTCTCCTGCACATGAGTAATGACGGGCAGTGCGAGCCGGTCCGCTAGCGCCCTCAGTCGCAACAAGAAGCTTTCTGTGCAGCGTTGCGGCGCCGAAGCCGAAACAAGCACACCGACCCGCGCCTCATGGGGATGGCGGCGACGCACCATGTCCTCGACCAGCGCTACGCAATCGTCGGGTCGCGGACGGGCTGCGTTGCGTAACTCCTGTGCCAATTTCGGCGGCACAAGACTCTCGACAAAGGGAAAGTTGTCGATGACCGGTTTGTCCATCATGGCGAAACCGACAAGTGCGCGTATGCCGCTGTCGTCATACGCCTGTATGCAGGCGTCGATACGCTCGCGGTCGATGGCGCCGCCCAGCGCCATGTCGTCAACAAGCGTGGTGCAACCGGTGCGTAGCGACTCGATCGCGCCAAGCATCGTTCGCAGATAGGCCTGCCGAGGTGTCAGGGCCACGGGTAGCCGCGTGCGCACCAGGTGCATCCATAGCTCCAGCGGAAGGTTCTCCGCGCGGCCGCGCTGGAAGTGCTCATGCGAGTGTTGATGCCCGTTGACTAGCCCGGGCACCAGTAGGCGCTTCTTTAGGTCGATGACTGTGGCCTCGCAGGCCAGAGTTCCCGCCGGTTCGATCGCTCCGATGAGGCCGTTGTCCACGAGAATGTCGAGCGTACGCGGATCGAGTTCATGGCGCGATCCCACCAGCACTCGCGCATTCTTCAGAAGGGTGCGTTTCTTGCTCATCAAGTTGTTTTGACCGAGTTGAAAGTGAATGACATGAACGTTTGTCCGCCCTCTTCGCCAGCAACGCAGGACCAGAGCGCGGTCGACATCCACTGGATGCGTGCGGCCATCGAGCAGGCCTCAGAAGCCTATGACCGCGGCGACTGGCCCACAGGCGCCGTAATCGTCAAAGACGGCCAATGGCTGTCGGCGGGCCAAAACCGGCAGAACACCCAGGGGGACGTGACGGCACACGCGGAGACCGACGCCGTGCAGTCGGCCTACCGCGCGCACGGCCCCAGCGCGACCGTTGGCTCCACGCTCTACTGCACGATGGAGCCCTGCCCCATGTGCGCAGGTGCGCTGAAGTTGGCAGGCGTCCGTACCGTGGTGCTGGCCCTTCGTCACGCCACCCTGCGGCGGACCGACCTGGGCCGCTACAGCATCGAAGACTTCTGCGACATGACTGGCTTTGACATCGAGTTGCGCGATGGTGTCCTTGAATCTGACTATCTCGCCCTGCGACTGCGTTGGGGTGGTGACCAGGTGGCACCGAAGACCTGACGCGGAGCGGTCGAAGACTGGACTGCCCGCCGGGGGCCTTGACACAAACGAAGGTAAGGCCATGGCGCCTACTTCACATGGCGCGAAATCCCCGCCAGCCGCTCCATCACCACCATCAGCACTACCGTGGCGGCCACCAGCACGCCCGACACGGCCGCAGCGCGCACATCGAGGCTGCCTTCGATGATGTGCCACATACGGAGGGGCAACACCTCGCTGCGGGCGTCCGAGAGAAAAAGCGACACGGTCACGTTATCGAACGAATACATGAAGCCGATGAAGGCCCCCGCCGCAATGCCCGGCGCGATAAGGGGCAGGGTAACGGTACGGAAGGCATGCAACCGTGAAGCCCCGAGCGCGCCGGCGCATTCGAGCAGGCTGCCATCGAGCTGACTCAGGCTAGCCGACGTGGTACGCAGGATGTAAGGCGCGGTGATCGCCATATGGCCGATCACTAGAGTGCCGAAGGACAGACCGCTGCCCGCCAAGTTGAACAGCATCAGCAAGGACAGCCCAATCGCTAGCGTGGGCAGCATGAGCGGCGACAGGAACACTGCCTCCGCCGTGCGCGCCCAAGCCTCGCGACGGCGTGCCAGTGCAAGCGCCGCCGCGACCGCCAGCACAATCGAAAGCACGGTGGCTGTACCGGCGAGCTTGAGCGACAGCAGGAAGGCCTCTATCAGTTCGGGGGAGTCATTCCACAGCGCTGCGTACCAACGCCAGGAATAGCCGGGCGGCGGGAACTTGAGCGAATAACCACTGGTGAACGAGGTCACGACGACGATCGCCGTCGGTGCCACCAACAGGATCGCGGCGATAGCGCCGAGAAGTCCGATCAGCGTCTGGAAGGACAGGCGCTCCAGCGCGCGACCCCGATTAGCCCGAGCAACGGAGGTGGCCGGCGCGGAGCCGGCGGATTTCAGCTTTGCGGGGTCAGACATGGACGAATCCTTTGCTTCGGCGGCCAAACGTATTCACGAGGCAAACCACCGCCATCACACTGACCAGCAGGAGCATCGCGATGGCCGCGGCGAAGGGGTAGTTGCCGGCCTCGATAGCCTGCTGATACATGAACGAGGGCATGTAGACCTGCTGGCCGCCGCCTACCAGCGCCTGCGTCACGAAGGCGCTTACGCTCGCGGCGAAGACCAACAGCCCACCTGCAAGCAGCCCTGGCACAGAAAGCGGCAAGGTGATCTGCCAGAAGGTGCGCCAGTAGCCGGCACCCAGCGCACGGGAGGCCTGGGTCAGGTTCCCATCCAGGTTCGCGAGCGCGGTGATGAGCGGCAGCACCATCAGCGGCAGCTCGATCTGGGCCAGGGCGACGACGACGGCGCTCGGCGTATAGAGCAGCTTCAGTGGCTCGGCGATCCAGCCCAACTCCAAGAGCGCACCGTTGACGATCCCCTGACGACCGAGGATAACCACCCAAGCGAAGGTACGCACAACAGAGCTGGTGAGCAGCGGCAGCAATACCACCAGCAGCAGCGCGCCCTGCCAGCGCCGCGGCGTTTGGCTGTACAGCAGGGCCAGCGGAAAGCCCAGCACCAGAGCCAGCAGCGTGGCTCGCAAGCCCAGCCACATGGTGTTGCCCAGCACCGCTAGGTTGAAGCCGTCGCTGAGGAACTTCAGGTATTGGCCGACCCCGGCATCTCGCAGATCCGGGTCGTTGTGGAAGCTGACGAACGCCAGCAGGAGCAGCGGCACGAGGACGAATGCCAGGAAAAAAAGGGCCAGTGGCGCGGCGAGCGCCAAAGGCGCAGCAAGGCGGGAATTGGATGCAGTACTCATCGCGGGCTCAGGCGGCAAAGACGCTGGTCGGCGAGCCAGGACGCAGGCGCAGTCCGACTACCTCACCGGCGACATAGCGGGTCGATCCCACTGTTCGGGGTTGCGTCACCTTCACCGCGTCGCCGGAGGCTAGGCGCAACTCGTAGACCAGAGACGGTCCAAGAGGAAGCACCATTTCCACTTTGGCCGACAGCGCATCTTCGCCCGGTGTGCCCATGGCCAGGTGTTCAGGTCGTGTCGCCAGCACTACTGCCCCGACCTGAGAGCACGGTGCCGCTGAGCCGAGCGACAGCCGTCCGCCGTCGCGCGCATCGACCGCGTATCCGGAGCCGTCCTGCAGCAGCCGGCCGGCTACTAGGTTCGCCGTACCAACGAAATTAGCGACGAACAGGGAACAGGGACGGTCGTAGATCGCCTCTGGCGTATCGAACTGTTCGACCCGTCCGGCATTCATCACTGCAATGCGGTCGGCCATCGACATGGCTTCCTCCTGGTCGTGGGTGACCAGAACAGTTGTGATGCCGAGCTCGCGCTGAATGCGCTTGATCTCAATCTGCATATCCAACCGGAGATTTTTGTCGAGTGCAGCGAAGGGCTCGTCCAATAGCAAGACCTTGGGCTTCACCGCAAGCGTTCGCGCAAGCGCAACGCGCTGCTGCTGTCCGCCGGACAACTCGCGCGGGAAGCGACTGCCGAAGCGAGCCATTTGCACGAGATCCAACATCTGCGCGGCCGTGTCACGTGCCGCTGCGGCGTTGATGCGCCGTGCGCGCAGTCCATAGGCGACATTGGCCGCCACAGTCATGTGCGGGAATAAGGCGTAGTTCTGGAACACGATGCCAGCGCCGCGCTCATTGGTCGGGAGAGCATCGACCTTTTCGCCGCCGATTACGACGGAGCCGCCCGTCTGGCGCGTCAATCCCGCCACAACCCGCAACAAAGTTGTTTTGCCGCAGCCGCTCGGCCCCAGCAGCGCTACCAGCTCCCCTGCTTGTATGCCGAGGGAAACGGACTCCACAGCGACGGCGCCGCCATACTGGTGATGAACGTGGTCGAGTTCGATCGAGACGCCGGACCCACTTTTTGAGAAAAGCATGCAGAGAACTCCAGTCGCCGCATAGGGTCGCGGCTTTCAAAGAGTGACTCAAGATTCATGCCAGAAAATACAAGTGCACTCTGTATCGCACACAAGTTAACATATAGTTGGATACACCACAATGGTGTTATGTGCACAATAACTGACATTGATGTACCAAAATGGGGCGGATGGGTGGCGCAGGCCCGAGATTAATTGGATACGAGCCTGGCACAAACTTTGCGCCTTTGGAGACACAGTTGCCGATCTACTCTTGTCAAAGGACTCTCAATGCACCCATCTCTTCTCTCCCGCCGCAGCCTCCTGAGAAGTGCAGGGCTCGGCGCGGCCTACCTCGCAGCCCCGTTGTGCATTGCGCATGCGCAGGGCAAAAACATTGCATCGACCACCCCCCCGGGGGCGTGGGAGGCGGCCCATCGCAGCATCCTTCTGCCAGCTTTTTCGCGCGCGACGGGCGGATCGGTAAGCCTTGTCGCCTCACAGCCCCTTGATACGCTTTCAAAGGTAATTGCTTCCAAGGCGAACCCTCCCTTTGACGTGATCATGCTGGACGAGGGCCCCTACCTCGCAGCGTTGTCGCAGGACATCTTCGAGAAGATACCTGTCGACAAGGTGCCGAACCTGGCGGAAGTGCCTTCACGGCTTGTCGACCCGCGCGGCCTTGGTGTGTTCGTCTCAGGTCAAATTATCGGAATTGCCTTCAACACGGACAAGATCAAGACGCCGCCCAAGTCCTGGAGTGACCTGTTGAAACCGGAATTCAAAGGCCGAATCGGCCTCGCCAGCATGGGTTCGACCCTAGTGTCAGCCTGGATGGTCGAGATCGCCCGACTCAACGGCGGAAGCGAAGAGAACATGGAGCCGGCTTTCCAATTTGTGAAAAAGCTGCTGCCCAACGTAGGGGCCATCGCCAGTAGCCCCGGTGCGCTCGCGACGCTTTTCCAGCAGGGGCAAATCGACATCGCTGTCCACTACAACAACAACGTCGGCGATCTGCAAGCCAAGGGTGTACCCATCGCACTAACTCGTCCCGACACGGGATGGATCCACATCAAGAGCTCGATGCACATCGTAAAGAACAGCCGCAACCCAGACTTGGCCGCCGCTTATATCAACGCCGCGCTCAGCCCGGAAGTACAGACCAAGATGGCGGCAGAGCCGTATTTCGTCGTACCAGTCAGCAAGAAGGCCGTACTCAGCCCTGGCCTTCAGGCATACGCTAAGACCGTAGAGGAGATCGAGAAGATGAGCCGTGTCGATTGGGCCAAGCTCAATCCACGCCGTGGCGAGTACATCGAGCGATTCAACCGCGAGGTGAAAGTGTGAGCATTCAGGCAGAACCCAAGCGTGTGCTACTTGGAATGCTGACGCCGTCATCCAACACGGCACTTGAGCCCATCACCTCGGCCATGCTGGCAGGCCTGCCGGAGGTGTCGGCGCATTTCGCGCGGTTCCGAGTGACGGAAATTTCGCTGCGCGACCACGCCCTGGGCCAGTTTGACGAGACGCCTATTTTGGAGGCCGCCTGCCTGCTGGCGGATGCCCATGTGGACGTCATTGCGTGGAACGGCACCTCGTCGGGGTGGCTCGGCTTCGAGCGGGACGAAGCCTTGTGCGCACGCATCATGCATGAAACCGGAATTCCGGCCTGCACCTCCGTGCTGGCGCTTAACGAAGCCATGCGGTTGGCGGGCCACACGCGCTTCGGTCTGCTTTCACCCTACCTGTCGGATGTGCAGCAGCTCATCGTGGAAAATTATCGGAGGTCAGCGTTCGCATGCACTACTGAACGGCATCTCGGCCTCAGCGTCAACTTTGAGTTCTCTGAGGTCACGGCGGGTCAGATCGAAAACATGGCCCGCCAGGCAGCCGCCTCAGGGGAGCCTGAATGTCTCACCACCTTCTGTACCAACCTGCGAGCCGCGCCTCTGGTGCCGGCATTGGAGGAATCGCTTGGCCTGCCGGTCTACGACACCGTGGCGACCGCCGTCTGGAAATCGCTACGTATCGCAGGCGTGGATACCCGCCGTGTCAAGGGCTGGGGTAGCCTCTTTAAGCTCTAACAATTGTCGGGCAGGCAGTTTGCTTATATTAGTGCCCGAATTCCAACCCAGCGTCATGGCGACAACATCCTCCAGCACCCTTACCGAGTCCGTCACCAAGCAAAGCGCATCGAAAGCGGACATCTACGAACGCATCTACGACGCAATCGTCGAACATCGACTGGCTCCCGGCACCAAGCTTGCCGAAGAGCGCGTCGCCGAACTGTTCTCAGTGAGCCGCACCCAGGTACGGGGTGTCCTGCAGCGCCTAGCGGTAGAACAGCTCGTGACCCTGGTTCCCAACCGCGGAGCGTTCGTCACTCGGCCGACCGTGGAGGAGGCGCGCGACGTGCTTGCAGTTCGGCGAACCCTCGAACCGGCAATCGTTACCCGGCTGATCCAAAAAATCCGCGATGGCAAGGCGGCCGGAGCGCTGAAGGAGCTGCGCAGCATAGTCAAGCGGGAGAAACAAGCACACGTTTCCGGCGACCGACGTGCAGCCGTGCGCTTGTCCGGGGAATTTCACGTCATGCTCGCTCAGCTTTCAGGCAGCAGCATTCTTACTCGCATGATGCGCGAGCTGACCCCACTCACCTGCCTCGCGATCCTCACCTACGAGGTACCGACAGGTGCCGCTTGCCTCGACCATGAGCATGTACTTCTGCTCGATGCCATCGAAAGCGGCGACGATGCTGCTGCTGTTGCGCTGGCGGTCGAACACTTACACCACATAGAGCGCTCCCTCAATCTTCGCGAGGAAGAGGAGCAGCAGGTCGATCTTGCCGAAGTTCTGTTGGGCTAAGCCCGGTCCCACTGTTCTCTAACGCTGTTCGCCTAGACTGAACGGTTGGCGTCCTACGCCCACCGGCGAACTCACGCTTGGGCATCTGTACCGCGTGTCCCAGCCTCTTTTTGTCCCCTGGTCTCGCAGATCAGAAGAACGATGCGTTCGCGTTCCAAAAAAAGCAAATAGGACATCACTTTGGATACAAAGCGGCATGTCAACGAAGAAGTTTCACGCTGCGAGGCAGCAGCACGATTTTTCCGAGCGTGCTTCCGCCGTCGAGCAGCTCGTGCGCATGCCGCGCTTCTGCAAGAAAAAAATGGGCTTTGGCGCAATCCACCGGGGCCGCTACTTGCGCCTCCCTCGCCTGCTTCTGCAACGCCAGCATCAGGTCCTTCGGATAATCCCAGGACACAGACGCCATCCAGGCCTGCGGCGTCGAGGACAGCTCAAGCAGGTAGGTGCGCCGATTCGTGGTGATGGCCAGGTTCGTCTTCAGACCCACGCGCGCGGGTTTCACAACACGTGGATCCGCTGGTTCGGACCGCTGCCGCTGACCGCGTCGCCGGCCGAACCGCCACCAGTTCCTCGCCCTCCTGCAGCGCGACAACGGTCACACGGCCCGGACTCGTGTAGATCTGATACAGCGCACCATCCGCATACGGCCAGACCTGGATCGCATTGACGTAGCCCTCCCGCGTCGGCGCCACGCGAGCCTCTTCGTTGCCCCGCAAGACCCGCACTTTATCGTCGAAAGGGTCGGGCGCCCGCTTCGCTTGCCGGTCGGCTGCGACCGGACACGGGGCAAGTCGATGACCACTGGCTCTGGCCTGACGCGACCGCAGCTCACTGGCTGGACGAGCGGACCGCCATCGGTTGCTTTTTCTTGGGGGCATTACAACTCAGATGCCTGCGCACTCGTCGTCTGGAAGATCGGCCGGGGTGCGGTAGTCGATTCTGAGGATCGTCGTGCGGCGCTGCGTCTACACGCCGACGCGTTTGAAGCTGATGGGCTTGCCGCGCCGCCAAGCATTGAACCTCTATTTGTTCGCCTTGCCGACGCTCAGTATCCTTCGAATCTCGTCCGCCACAAGGTCCACGAGCGCATGCGTTGCAGCGCTCAGAGGCTTGCGCCGGTCACTGACGCGAACCACATGGCGCACGATGCGCGGCGAGAGAATCGGGCATACGGCCAGTGTGCCCTCGTTGACCGCGCGCTGCACCACGATGCGCGGCAGGATAGTCGCGAAGCGCGTTTCCTCGACGAGCCGCACGATGGTGCTCAGCACGTCTACCTCGAATTTGGGTGCAAGCACAATGCCCTCTTGTCGAGCCGCCGCTTCCAACACGCCGCGCAGCCCGTGACGGCGCGTGGGCAGGATCAGGTCCAGACCGAGTTCGGCCAGTCGCGCAAGGCGCACATTGGCAGGCAGGCGCGGGCCGTGTTGCACGCTCGTTACGAGCAGCATGTCTTCCTCGGCGAGCGATTCCGTGGCCAGCGACAGCTTGGCCCGCGGCTCATTGATGATCGCGACGTCGAGTTGTCCGCTCGTTACCCAATCGATCAGCATGGCACTGTAGCCGACGGATACCGTGACCTCCACATGCGGATAGGCTTCGTTGAACCGCGACAGCGCGTCGGCCAGCACGCTCTCGGCCACCGAGGAAATGAGCCCCAGCGAGACGTGGCCGGTCACGGCCTCGCTGCGCTGCGCAAGTTGCTCGCGCGCATTGTCGATGTTGCGCACGATCGGCAGAAACAGCCGGTACATCAGGCGTCCGTGCGCGGTGGGCGACATGCCTCGGCGTTTGCGCTCGAACAAGGGCTGCCCCAGCTCTTCCTCCAGCTTCGCGATCTGCATGCTCAGCGTCGGCTGGACGACGTCCAGCCGCTTGGCGGCCTGCGTCATCGAGCCGTCTTCGAACAGCGCAAGGAAGTACTGGATTTGCCTCAGGTCCACGATGGCCTTCTTGGAAATTGCCCCGCTGACCGGGCTCGCAAGGGAGGGCAATTGTAGAAGGCGGGTGGCACGCTGCGATGCGGGCTCAGGCCGTGCCGACCTGCTGATAGATGTGCTTGATCTCCTGGAAGTCGATCAGCGCATCGTACCCATGCAGCCGGCCAACCCCGCTGCGCCGATAGCCACCCGTCTCGGCTTCTGCGAAGAGCTTGTTGTGGTCGTTGATCCAGACCGTACCGTTGCGCAATGCGCGCGCCACCCGCATGGCGCGCGCGCCGTCGCGCGTCCAGACGCTGGCCGACAAGCCGTACTCCGAGTGGTTGGCGCGGGCGATGGCCTCGCGTTCGTCCTCGAAGCGTTCCAGTACCAGCAGCGGGCCGAAGATTTCCTCTTGCACGAAGAAGGCATGCGTATCACGATGCGCGACGAGGGAAGGGTGGACGAAGTTTACGTCGCGCCGCCCGCGCAGCAGCACCGCATCGGCCGCCTCCAGCGCGTCGTCGATGCGCTGGCTAACTTGTTGGGCGGCGTGCGCGTCGATCAGCGGGCCGATCTGCGCACCCGGCGTCAGCCCCGGTCCCACGCGCTGCGCAGCCAGTGCTTCGGTCAGCGCCTTTTGCATGGCACTGTAGTGGTGTGCATGGACGAGCACGCGCCGCGCTGCTGTGCACTGCTGGCCGCTGATGATGGTCGCAGCCATGGCAATCGCACCGGCCGTCTTCTCGACGTCGGCATCCTCGAACACCAGGCAGGCCGACTTGCCGCCCAACTCCAGGGACAGCTTCTTCATGGTGGGCGCCGCCGCAGCCATGATGCGCTGACCGGTGGCGTTGGAGCCTGTGAAGCTCAGCACATCCACCTGCGCGCTCTCGGTCAGGTACTGCGCGACCGCATGACCGTCTTCGCTCACCAGATTGACCACGCCGGGCGGCAGACCCTCGCAGGTATGCAGCGCCTCTATCACCCGCGCGGTGATCAACGCCGTCTGGGGCGCCGGCTTGATCACCGCAGTACAGCCCGCTGCCAGCGCGGGGGTCAGCGAGCGAATCAGCAGCACCACCGGCGCATTCCACGGCACGATGATGCCGGCCACACCGGCGGGCTCTTTCAGCAACGTTGAATACGCACCAGGCTCCACCTCGAACACATGGCCCGGCATGTAGCGCGTCAAGCCTGCGTAGTAGCGGATCTCCGACACCGCACCGGCGATCTCGCCGCGCGACTGCGCCAGCACTTTGCCGTTCTCGCGCGTGAGCAGTACGGCCAGGACTTCGGCTTGAGCTTCCAGGCGATCGGCCCAGCGCAACATCACCATCTGGCGCAGCCGCGGGTCGTGCGCCCACTGTGGCTGCTCGAACGCGCGGCGCGCGGCGGCCACGGCGGCTTCGGCGTCACTGCGCTGCGATGCGGCGTGGCGCCCGAGCGGGGTGCCATCGGACGGGTCGTTGCGCTCGCCCCATGCGTCGCAAGCCGCTGGCTGCCAGCGACCGTCGATGAGGTTGAGAGCGTCTTGTTGGATGGTCATGCTGCGGTGATGTGGTTTTGTTGAATAACGCGCTTCCACAGCGACTTCTGGCTTTCGATGAAGCTGTGGAATTGGGCGGGCGTGCCGCCGTCGGGCACCACGCCCTGTTGGGCGAAGATTTTCCTGACGTCGGCCATTTCGAGGATGCTGTTCATTTCGCGATTGAGTTTGTCGATCACCGGCTTCGGCGTTCCTGCGGGTACCACGATGCCGTGCCAGGACGACACTTCGTAGCCCGCGACGCCGGCCTCCGCCGCAGTGGGAATCTCCGGCATCAGCGACGAACGCTGCGCGCCGGCAATGGCCAGCGGGCGCACCTTGCCGGACTGGATGAACGGCAGCGCATTGGGCAGGAGGTCCATCGCCACCGCCACCTGGCCACCGGCCAGGTCAGTCAACATCGGCGTGCTGCCCTTGTAGGGAATCTGGTTCATGCGAATGCCAGTCAGGTTCTCGAACAGCACCATGGCCAAGTGGTTCGATGAACCGGGGCCTGACGTGCCGTAGTTGATGGCGTTGGGCTTCGCCTTGGCGGCCGCCAGCACGTCGGCCGCGCTGCGATAGGGACTTCCCGCATGAGCGACCAGCACCATCGGCGATCTCCCCGCCAGAATCACCGGGTCAAAGGCCTTGTCGCTGTCGTAGGGGAGCTTATAGAGCCACGGGTTGGCCGCAAACGGAAACTGCACAACCAGCAGCGTGTAGCCGTCCGGCAGCGAGGTCGCCACGGCCTGCGTGCCGATGGTCGTGCCGGCACCGGGCTTGTTGTCGACCACGGCAGGCTGCTTCCACGCCGCGGTAAGGTGCACGCCAACAATGCGCCCCAGCGTGTCGTTGAAGCCGCCCGCGGGGTACGGCACCACGATGCGCAGCGGCTTGGCCGAGTAGCTGCCGGCCGCATCGGGCTGCGCCCAGAGCGCGGGGGCGAACGCGCTGCCGAGCAAGGCGGCGGTGGCGCCGCGGCGTGATACCGGCATGGTGTGTCTCCTTCATCGGGGAACGCGCGGGCGCTCGTCGAGCGCCCGGCTCTCTCATCGGGCAGTGGTAAATCGGGTGCGCCCGCAGTGCATCGGCCGCTCAGTCGGCCAATGCCAGCGCTTCCTGCGCCAGGTCTTTCTCGACGTACTCGCGGAAAAGCTCCGCGGTGTACAGCAGCCGCATCTGCGCACCCACTTCGCAGGCCTTCAGGCAGGCTGCCTGGAGTTCGGGCGTATCGGCATGCTCGACCACGATCTGGTAGCCGCGCTCGCCATGGATCTCGTCGGACACGATGTGCAGATCGAAGAATTCGACCTCTTCGTCCGTGAACTTGTACTGCTCGCGCAGCGTGGGCGCCTGCTTGCGGTAGATGGACGGGACCTGCGATTCGAGTCCCACGACGATGCCGGCCACCGCGATGATCGGGTTTTCGCGCATCGACATCGAATAGCACCAGCTTTGCAGGCCGCGTGTGGAGGGCAGCATGTTGTCGGGGTCGGTCACGCGAGCACGCGACGAACCGCAGGCTTCCGCAAAGCGGATCAGCAGGTCGGTGTGGCGGTCACCGCCGATTTCCTCCTCGTACATGTTCGCCAGCATGAAGTCCTTCACTTCGATCAGGTGCGCTGGCGTGCGCGAGTAGATGAAGCCCAGATAGTCTGCGAACGGACCCACGTAGTGGTAGTGGTTCTCGGCCCAGCGCGCCAGGTGCTTGCGCGAGAGCCGACCCGCGGCCCAGGCCATGCTGAAGGGCGACTTGTTCGCGCTCTTTCCGCGCACCGTTTCCTCCAGCGCGTGGCGGAAGTCTTCTTTGCTCATCAATGCCGTCATGGGTTGTTCCTTCGTTGGTATGAACACGGTCCGCGGCAGCTGCGAGGCGCGCGGCACAAGGCCCCTGGAGGGGATGGCGTGATCCTACGTATGCGCGATGCAAAACTGCAATTCATATCAATTTTATTGATCGCTTGCATTGGCGGTCGTGATGTTGTTTGACGCGGCGGTGGCTTCGCTTGGACATTAGCCACCAAGCATCCGGCCTGGGGGGACCACGGCCGATTCGCCCCTCCACCGGGAACCATGGAACAAGTGCTCATGCCCAAAGTTGTGATCAGGAAAGACGGCCAGTGCTTCGAGGGCGAGGTGCGGCCGAACACCAACCTTGTCGTACGCGCCGGCATCAAGCAATTTCCTTTTCCGCACCTCAACTACGGCTGCGGCATGGGCAAGTGCTCCAAGTGCATGTGCAAGGTGTTGCACGGCGGGGAACACCTGGCCGCACCCAACTGGAAAGAGCAGAAACAGCTGGGCGACCGGCTCGACGCCGGCTTCCGGCTTGCCTGCCAGCTCTGGATCCACCACGACATCGAACTGAGCCAGGACGAGACGGCGCTCGCCTGACACCGCCCGCTTTACACACACATGCCAAACGCATACGTCATCCTCACGAACAAGGACGGCCAGTTCCGCACCGAGCTGTGCGACGGCCTTCGCCCCGTCGAGAGCCACGACTACTTCTTCTACGGCCAGCGGCGCGCGCGCTTCGTCATTGCCGAGCTTGAACGGCCGGTGAAAGTCGCGATCGTGGACGAGGGCGACCCGCCCACGCGCAACCTCGTTCCCTCCAAGTTTCTGCCGCGATTCGACACGCTCGAGGCTGCGCGCGAGGAGCTCGCGCAGTTGGTCAACTTCGGCCACCTGGACGTGCGCCTCGTGCATGTCGACGCGCAGGAGGCCGGCCGCGCATGATCAGCGTCACCTTCATCACCAATGCCAACAAGGTGCTGACCGCGCCGGAAAACAGCAACCTGCTGCGCGTGTCGCTGCGCGGGCAAGGCGGCATTCCTTTCAAGTGCGGCGGCGGCTTGTGCGGCACCTGCAAATGCCGCATCGAGAGCGGCCTCGAGTACACCGACGCGGTCAAGCAGAAGGAGCGCAAGCACCTTTCGGAAGCGGATTTCGAACAAGGCTTTCGCATGGCGTGCCAGACCTTCGTGAACGGGGACGTCAGCGTCTCCTGGTAATTCCCATTCAGGCACCGACGCACCTTCGCCGCGCCGACAACATCGAGCATCTATCCCATGACGGACCCCGACAATTTCCTTGTGCGCGTGCTGGCGCGCACCCCCATCGCCACGGACACGCTGGCTTTCTTCCTGGAGCGCCCTGCCGGCTTCGACTTCGAGGCGGGCCAGTTCGTCAGCCTCCAGCTGCCGGATTTCGATGCGCCGGAGGACGGCTCGGACGACGGCGAGCGCATGCTGTCGATCGCCAGCGCCCCCCATGATCCGCACCTCATGGTTGCGATGCGCATGCGCGATACGGCATTCAAGCGCCACCTCTCGCAATGCGCCCTCGGTGCCGACGGCGCCCTCGTGAGCCTGAGTCCGGCCATGGGCGATTTCGTGTTGCCTGAAGACCCGCACCAACCCCTTGTGATGCTCGCCGGCGGCATCGGCATCACGCCGTTTTACAGCATGCTGCGCCACCTGCAGCACCAGGCCGCCAGCGGCAAGGCAGTGCCGCCGGTCACACTGCTCTACGGCAACCGCACGCACGCGCTCGCAGCCTGGCGTAGCGAGTTCGCGCAGCTGTGCGCCGACCTGCCGCGGCTGCGCGTTCTGCACGTGATTGTCGAGGACGAAGGCGCGCCGCCGCCATCGCGCGGCCAGGACGCACACGTCTGGCACGCCGGCATGATCGATGCCGCGCTCATCCAGCAGGAAGTGCCCGACTGGCAGGCCTGCCGCTACTACATCGTCGGCCCCACCGCCATGGTCGCGGCCATGCAGGACTGCCTCGATGCCTGCGGCGTGCCGCCCGAACAGGTGGCGATCGAGTTCTTCGCCGGCTACTGATCCCATTTTTTTCAAGTGCCCACGATTTCTCCCATGCAAATCACCACGCAGACCATCGCCCTCCCCTCCGGGGCCGGCAGCATCCAGGTGCATTGCCACGGCGACGCCCGCGCGCCCGTCGTGTACATGGCGCACTCCATCCTCTCAAGCAGCGCCATGTGGTCCACGCAGGCGCAGCTGCTGGCCTCGCGCGGCTGGCACGTGGTATGCGCGGACACGCGCGGCCATGGCGGCTCCGTGGCCCACCAGGCGCCCTCCTCCATGCAGCATCTGGTGGCCGACACCGTCGCGGTGCTCGATGCACTCGGCATCGCGAAGGCGCACTACGTCGGGCTTTCGTTGGGTGGCATGAGCGGCTTCGGCCTGGCGCTCGCGCATTCCGACAGGCTGGCGAGCCTTTGCCTGTGCGATGCGCGTGCCGACACACCACCGGAGGCGTCCGCACCCTGGAACGAGCGCATCGCCATCGCCGAGCGCGAAGGCTGCGCGGCGCTCGCGCGGCCCACACTCGAACGCTGGTTCGGCCGAGTCTTTCTCGATGCCCACCCCGACACCGCGCAGCGCTTGCTTCAAGTCGCTGCGTCGACATCGGTGGACGGATTCGTCGGATGCGCGCGCGCCATCCAGGGACTCGACTACCTGGCCCGAGTATCGGAGATCGCGTTGCCGACCACACTGGTCGTCGGCGCAAACGACGGGGTGCTGCCGCAAGCGATGATCGAGATCCAACGGCGCATCGCGGGCTCCGTCCTCGAGGTCATTGCACAGGCGGGGCACCTTCCCAATATCGACCAGCCTGCGGCATTCGACGCCGCGCTGCTGCGGCACTTGGGCGCGCCCGCGTAAAGGGCGGAGGCCTTCAGGCCGCGCGCCGACAGCGCCTTGCGCCGATGCGGGGCATCGGATCCAAGAACCGCGGCGCGGCCTCAAAAAAAGCGTTCGTCGCGTAGTACTTCGGTTGTCTCCTCGTTGTACTTGGGTGTCTCAACGGCTTTGCAACGCCACGAGCGCGGCGTATGTATGGCGTGCGCCGATGGTCATGGCGCGGCGCAGGTACAGGCCGGCGTCGTGCTCGTCGGCAAATCCGATCGCGCCATGGAACTGCACCACCTCCTTGGTCCCGCGCAAGGCCGCGGCGCCAGCGCGATGCACGGCGGCCGCGGCAGCCCAGCCTTCCTTGCTGGTGCCGGCCGTGCGCGCTGCTTCGTGCACCAGTGCGCGCGTGGCGGTGACGTCGACATGGCAGGCTGCGGCACGGTGCTGCAGCGCCTGGAAGCTGCCGATCGGTACGCCGAACTGCCGGCGCAGGCGCAGGTAGTCGAGCGCGAGGGCAAGGGCTGCGTCCATCAGGCCGCAAAGGTAGGCGGCATCGCCGAGCCACGCGAGATGCCGGCCGTGCCGCCATGCGGCTTCACCCGCGCTGCCCGACAGCACCCGCGGCGCATCGGCCCAGGTCGCGCGGCCGAGGTGCAGGTCAACCAAGCGGCTGCCATCCACGGCGTGGCGCACGGTGAGCGCCACACCCGGTGCACCGGGGACCAGCAGCCGCGCGCTGAAGTCAGGACCCCGGCCGCAAGCGACCAGCCACTGCGCAGCCGTGTCGCCGTCGGGCACCAGTTGCGCCGTGAGGGCGCCGCTGGCGGCTTCGGCTGCGTCCGCCAGCACGACGTGCGCCGCGCCCTCGATCAGGGCCTGTAACGCTTGCGCCGCGGCCTCGCTCCCCTCGGCCAGCACCGCGGCAGCGGCCATGCTCGTCGTGAGCGGAGACATCAGCAATGCACGCCCTGCCTCCTCCGCGACCACGCACAACGCCGGTGCGCCGAGCTGCAGTCCGCCCGCCGATTCCGGCACTTCGATCGCGGGCCAGCCGAGCTCGGCGATGGCCTTCCACGACGCGGGCTCCCACGTGGGGCCGCCTTCATGCACCTCGCGCGCCCGCGCCGGGCCGCCCCACGAGGCTGCGGCATTAGCGGCGCTCTCGGCAATCATGCGCAGCGGTGCGCTCTGTTCGGCATTCATGGCTTGGCTCCAGCGACCGGCAGGCCGAGCACCCGCGTCGCAATAATGTTGCGCTGCACATCGCTGCTGCCGCCATAGATGCCAAGGCGGCGCGCCTGCAGGAACATCTCGGTGGCATCGAGCAGATCTTCGCCGCTGCGAACCGGCTCCCGCAGAGCGGCGGCGGGCCCCGCCACGCGCTGCACGAGGTCGAGCAACTGGTGCACGGTATCCGTGGCCAGCAGCTTCAGGTAGGAACTGTCGGCGGCAATGCCCTGCTCGGCGGCTTCAGCCGCCTCGAGGTAGGCGGCAATCAGGGTCTCGACCTCCACCTCGGCCAGCGCAGCGGTCTCGCGCACGCTGTGTGCCACGCGCTCGGCCGGGGCGGCGCGCAGCATCATGCGAAGGCGCTCCAGCGCACGCAGCGCTTGGGCCGGCGAGCCGATGCGCAGCCGCTCCTCGCTCAGCACCGCGGTGGCCACCTGCCAGCCCTTATCGATCTCGCCGACGACATTGTCCAGCGGTACCGCCACGTCATCGAAGAACACCTCGGCGAACTCGTCGTCGCCCGCGATCGTGCGGATCGGCCGGCGCCGGATGCCCGGCGTCTTCATGTCGATCAGCACGAAGGTGATGCCGTGTTGCGGCTTGCCGGCGGTGGAGGTGCGCACCAGCGCGAACATCCAGTCGGCATGGTGGCCCCAGGTGGTCCATATCTTGTGGCCGTTGATGACGAGCCTGTCTCCGTCCGGGCCGCCGCGCACCTCGGCGCGGGTGCGCAGGCTCGACAGGTCCGAGCCCGAGCCGGGCTCCGAATAGCCTTGGCACCAGATCGTGTCGCCTGAAAGAATGGCCGGCAGGTGGCGCTGTTGCTGCGCTGGCGTGCCGCGCGCAATGAGTAGCGGGCCGATGTGGTTCAGGCCCTGCGTCGGAAAGTCGGGCGTACCCGCGCGCGCCATTTCCTCCATGAGGATCACCTGCTGCACCGCGCTGGCACCCATGCCGCCATGCGTGCGCGGCCAATGCGGCGCAATCCAGCCGCGCTGCGACAGCGCGCGGTACCAGGGCATGCCCTCGACCGGCAGCGGCCGGAAGGTCCGGTGACGCAGCGCGCCGGGCGCGTGGGTCGCGAGCCAGTCGCGCACCTCGCTGCGGAAGGCCGCGTCCGCGGCCGATTCGGGTCTGAGCATCTTGGCAAATAGCGGCCGCCTCAGAGGCAGCCGATCTCCTGGTAGACGTGTTTGATCTCAAGGAAGTCGTGCATGCCTTCGGCGCCGTGAAGCCGGCCGAATCCGCTCTCCTTGTAGCCACCGACCTCCGCTTCCGCGAAGAGCTTGTTGTGCGCATTGATCCATACGGTGCCGCAGCGGATCTCGCGCGCGATGCGCTGCGCGCGTGCGGTGTCGCGCGACCACACGCTCGCGCCCAACCCGAAGCGCGTGGCATTGGCCAGCGCGACCGCGCCACGGTCGTCGTCGAAGACCTCCAAGGTCATCAATGGCGCGAAGTGTTCGTCCTGGACGGCCGGCGTTTGCGGGTCGTCGACTTCCACCAGCGTGGGCGACACGAAGGCACCGTGCCTGGGAAGGCCCCGCACGGCCCCCCCTCGTACCACCACACGGTGGCGCTCACCCAGTTCGTCGACCAGGCGCAGGATGCGGTCGCGATTCGCAAGATCGATCACTGCCCCCATCGCGTTCTCGGCGAGGTGGCCTGGGCCCACACGCAGCGCGCGCATGGCCGACGCCATGGCATCGCGAAAAACCGCATACACACGGCGGTGCACAAGCACCCGGCTGGCGGCAGTGCACTGCTGTCCCGATAGGATGACGCCGGCGGCGAGGATCTCGCGCACCGCGAGGCTCAAGTCGGCGTCCTCGCACACCACGCAGGGGGCCTTGCCGCCAAGCTCCAGCGACAGGCGCTTGAGCTGCGGCGCGGCCGCCGCCATGATGGCCTTGCCCACGGCGGTGCTGCCGGTGTAGCTCAGGACGTCGATGCCCGGCGAGGCGACGAAAGCCTGCGCCACGGCGCTGCCCGCCTCGTGCACGATGTTGACCGTGCCAGGCGGCAGCCCCTCGGTCTCGGCCATGCGCTGGGCCACGCGGTGCATGAAGAGCGCGGCCTGCGGCGCCGCCTTCACAACCACCGTGCAGCCGGCCGCCAGGGCCGGCGCGAGCGAGCGCACGAAGAGGATCAGGGGCGCGTTCCACGGCACGATGATCGCCACTACACCCGCGGCCTCATGCGTGATGAGCGAGCGCACACCTGGTGCCGGCTCGACCACGCGGCCGGCCGCGCTGCGGGCCATGCCCGCGTAGTAGCGCAACTCCGAAGCGGCGCCCTCGACCTCGCCGGCCGACTCGCGCAGCACCTTGCCATTTTCCAGCGTCAGCAGCAGCGCCAGCGATGCGGCATCGGCCTGGAGACGCGTCGCCATGTCCAGCAACACCTGCGCGCGCAGGCGCGGGCTGTGGCGCCAATGCGTGGTGTCAAAGGCGTGGCGAGCCGCATCGATCGCGGCCTGCGCCTCCGCCGGGCCGCCGTCCGGCGCGTGACCAACCAGCGATGCGTCTGCCGGATTGGTCGATGAGAAGGCGGGGCCCGAAGGCAACCATCGGCCGCCGATCCAGTGCGCGGCCTGCATGTCCCAGACCACGGCAGTGCCGCTCATGCCACAGGCCGCGCCAGGCGCGCGAGCGCCATCTCGCGCAGTTCTGCTTTGAGTACCTTGCCGACGCCGTTGCGCGGCAGCGCGTCGACAAAGAACACATGCTTGGGCTTCTTGTAGCTGGCAATTCGAGACTTCGTGTGCTCCTGCAGCGCCTGCACGCTCAGCGTGCGGCCGGGGTGCCGCTCGACGAACGCGGTCACCGCCTCGCCGAAGATCTCGTCGGGCACGCCCACCACGGCCGCATCGGCCACGTCGGCGTGCTCGACCAGCACCTGTTCGACTTCCTTGGTGTAGATGTTGAAGCCGCCGCTGAGCACCATGTCCTTCTTTCGGTCGACGATGTAGAGGTAGCCGTCGACGTCGAAGCGCCCCATGTCGCCGGTGTGAACCCAGCCATCGACGATGGTGGCGGCGGTGGCATCGGCGCGCCCGAAGTAGCCCTTCATGGTGGTGAAGCGCCCAGCTTCGCCCGAGCGAACCAGGATCTCGCCCACCTCTTCTACCGACACCTGCTGGCCCTTGTCGTCCACCAGCTTGACCTGCACGCCCGGCGTGACGCGCCCCACCGACGCGGGGTGGGTGAACTGCTCCTCGTGGTCGAGCACTGTGACCGAGCCGACCTCGGTCATCGCGAAGAAGGAATGCAGCCGCGCCTGCGGCAGGTAGCCGATCATGCGCCGCTTGAGCTCGACCGGAAACGCCTCGCCAGTGACGATGATGTGGCGCAGGCTGGCGCAGCGCGCGGCCTCCTTCTCGAGCACCGGCATCAGCATGCGGGCCACGGTGGGCACCATGCCCGCAGCGCTAACCTGCTCGCGCTCGATGGTCTCGACCGCGGCCTGCGCGTCGAAACGCTCCATCACCACCAGCTTGGCGCCCAGGCACATCGAGTTCATGAGCCGGGCCAAGCCCGTGCGGTGCGCCAGCGGCGTGGTCACCAGGAACACGTCGTGCGCAGTGACGCCCCACTCCACCGCGTTCACGAAGGCGTTGCCAATCACGAAGTTGGCGTGCGTGAGGACCGCGCCCTTGGGCTTGCCGGTCGTGCCCGAGGTGTAGAGGATCATCGCGTCGTCGGGCGACAGCGCGAGCTCCGGCAGGCGCTCGTCGGAGTGGGTTCGAAGCATCTCGAACGACTCCGCGCCGGCCACGTCGCCGCCCACCGCCACGCGGCGGATGCCCACGAACTCGGCCGACAGCGCTTCGATCGCCTCGGCGCTCTCGGCATGGAACACCAGCACGCGGGCCTGGCTGTCCTGCGCAAAATAAACCAGCTCGCGCGGGGTGTTGCGTGTGTTGACCGGGATCACCGTGGCGCCGACCGAGAAGGCCGCGTACATGATCTGCACGAATTCGACGCAGTTGGGCAGGTACACGACGATGCGGTCGCCCTGGACCACGCCGGCGCGCCGCAGCCCGGCGGCCAGCGAGCGCGAGCTCGACAGCAGCTCGCCGTAGCTGAGGCGCTGCGCGCCCACGACCACGGCCGGCTTCGCCGGCGTGCGCAGGGCGTGCGCCGCCATGAAGTGTTCGAGACGCATGGTGCTCCTAGGCGAGTTCGAAGGCGGGGTATGGCTGCTCGGGCGTCAGGTGGTCCACCGCCAGCTTCACGCGCTTGCCGATCGCCAGGTCCGCCGGCGCGCAGTTCAGCACGTTGGCAATGATGCGCACGCCCTCGTCGAGCTCGACCGTTGCCACGCACAGCGGGATCCGCCCTTCGACGCCCGGGCCCGCGATGCGCACGACCGTGCACGCGTAGATGGTGCCGGTGCCGGCCACCTCGCGCCATTCCAGTGTGCGGCGGCCGCTGAAGCCGCTCACGGGTTTGGGATAGTGCTGGAAGCGCTTGGCGACGGTACAGTACTGCAGCACCAGCTTGCCTTGCGCGATGCCGTCCCAGAAGGGCTTGCTGTCGACGTAGACGCCCTGCTTCGGCACGGGTCGGACCGGCGCGGCCGGGGCGGTGGTGGGGGTGGTATCGCTCATGTTTTTCATGCCTCCAGGACCAAGGCCGAACTGGTGCCCCAGTTGCGACCGTAAGGGATCACGCCGATGCCAGTGACCAGCGCGTTGCGCGGGTCTGGCACCTGGCGGCTGCCGCCTTCGCCGAACATCTGCCGCACGGCTTCGGCCAGGTTGAGACCGCCGCTGGCCAGGCCGGGCTGGCCGGCCGAGATCTGGCCGCCGCCGGTGTTGAGCGGCAGGTCGCCGTTGAAGGACAGGTCGGTGCGCAGCGTGTAGGCCGATCCTTCGCCACGCTCGCAGAAGCCGAAGGCCTCGAACTGCATCATCACGGCAATGGTGAAGTCGTCGTAGGGCTGGAACATGCGCACGTCCTTGGGCGCCAGCTCGGCCCGGCGCAGCACCTCGGGGCCGATTTTTGTGAAGCCCGACAGCGTGATGTCGGCCAGCGGATCGGCGCCGTTGAAGTTGGTGACCTCGCCGTAGGCCACGGGATAGACCATCTTCTTCAGGCCGAGGCGCTTGGCGTTCTCCTCGGTGGTGACGATGAAGGCGTTGGCGCCGTCGCAGAACATCACGCTGTCGAGCACACGCAGCGGGTCGGAGATGACGCGCGACTTCAGGTACTCCTCCATCGTGAGTTCCTTCTGGAACTTCTTGTAGCCGTTGGGGTTGTGCAAAGCGTGGGCGCGTTGGGTGATCGCGATCTTGCCCAGCGCCTCGGGGTCGAGCCCGTACTGGTGGATGTAGCGGCTCATCAGCAGGCCGAAGGTCGCGGGCGGGCCCTGCACGCCGGGCGGGTCCTGGAACTCGCCGCGGTAGGCACCGTAGTTGGAACGCCAGTCGGAGCTGGGCGCGTCGGACGACATCACGACCGCCAGCTTGCACATGCCGTCGCGGATGGCCGACATGGCGCGCGCCACGCCGCCGGTGGCCGAGCAGCCGCCGATGCCGCCGTAGTTGAGCCAGGTCGGCGTGATGCCCAGCGCCTCGGTCATGTAGACCGCGAAGAAGGGGTTCTGCGCCTCCGACAGCGCAGTGGTCACCGACAGTCCGTCGATCTCGCTCTTGTCGATGCCGGTGCGCTCCAGCAGCTGGTCGAGCGCTTCGCCCGCCAAGTCGTAGGCACTGCGGCCGGTCTTGAAATCGATGGCGGTCTCGGCGTAGCCGCCGATCACGATGTCTCTTTTCTTCATCTCTTACTCTCCTCGGAAATCGGGGGTCCGCTTCTCACGGAAGGCGCCCAAGCCCTCCTGGCGGTCCTTGGTGAAATACAGCATGAAGGACACGTCGCCTTCGGCGGCCATGCCTTCGGCGAGTGGCAAGTCCATGCCGCGATCGATCACGGACTTGGTGAACATCACCGACAGCGGTGCGTTTCCGGCGATGGTGCGGGCCAGCTCGCGCGCCTTCTCGATCGCCTGGCCGGCCTCGGTGACGTGGTTGACCAGCCGGTACTCGCGCGCCTCGGCCGCGGTGACGCGCCGGCCGGTCCACATGAGTTCCTTGGCCAGTGCGGGGCCGATCAGGCGCGGCAGCGTCTGCGTGCCGCCGCCGCCGGGCATCAGGCCCAGGCGGATCTCGGGCAGGCCGAACTTGGCGTTGGCGCCCGCGATGATCATGTCGCCGACCAGGGCCAGCTCGAGCCCGCCGCCGAGCGCGAAGCCCTCGATGGCGCTGATGATGGGCTTGCTGTAGCCGGGCAGCGAACGGAACAGCTCGTTGACCTTGCGCGAGCGCCGGCGCTTGCGATAGAAGTCGAAGTACTCGTTGTCGCCGATGGTGAATTCGCTGGTGTCGATGCCAGTGCAAAAGGCCTTGTCGCTGCCGCGCAGGATCACGGCGGCGATCTCGCGGTTCGACTCCGCCTCGCCCAGCGCGTCGAGGATTTCCTCGGCCGTGGTCTCGCGCAACGAGTTCATTTTCTCGGGGCGGTGGATGGTGATTTCCAGCCAGCCTTCTACCTGCTCGACGATGATGTCTTGGTAGCTCATTTTGAGGATCCGCTTTCTTACTAGTGGTGTGTTGGGAAGATAGGGGAAGCCAGCGGCGCTTCGCCGCCGATGGCGCGCTCCACCTGGCGGTGCATGTGCGCCATGCATTCCGCGTCCTGGCGTTGTTCGGCACTGATCGCGAGTTCGAGGCAGACGCGCGCAGGGGCCGCGAGCACAAGGATGCGGTCTGCAATCTCGAGCGCGTCCTCGATGCGGTGCGTGACAAACACGCAGGTCTTGCGCTGCTCGCGCACGATCTCCGCGAAATCGCGCCGCAGCGTCTGCGAGGTCACGTGATCGAGCTGGCTGAACGATTCGTCCAGCAGCACCAGCGCCGGATCGACGGCCAGGGCGCGCGCGAGCGACACCCGCTGGCGCATCCCCCCCGACAGCTCCGAAGGGTATTTGTGCGCCGCATCGCCCAGCTTCACGCGCTCCAGCCATTCCTGTGCGCGCTGGCGCGCTTCGGCCTTGGGGCGCTTGAGCAGCAGCAGGCCCAGCTCGACGTTCTCGCGCGCAGTGCGCCAAGGCAGCAGGCGGTCGGTCTGGAAGCTCACGGAGAGCTTGCCGCGCAAGGCGGTGAAATCGACCGCCGGGTCGACGCCGGCCACCTGCACCGAGCCCTCGTCGGCCGAAGACGTACCCATCAGCAGCGACATCACGGTGCTTTTGCCAGCCCCGGTTTGGCCCAGCAAGGCCACCGTTTCGGCCTCCCGCACCACCATCGAGAGATGGTCGATGGCGGTGTGGCTGCCGAAGCGCTTGCTGACGTCGCGCAGTTCGATGATGGGAACGGGTGTGTTCATGGTCGTTGTCATCAGCGCACCTTCACTTCCTTGCGCCAGCCCAGCAAGTGCGTTTCGGCCACGGTGGCGAGCCACTGGATCACGAGGTTGAGCGCCACCAGCAGGACGGTCCAGGCCAGCACCTGATCGATGCGGAAGGTCGACTGCGCAAAGCTCATGCGGGACCCGATGCCGAAGGCCGAAGCCACCAGCTCCGCGAAGATCACCATGCGGATCGCGTAGCCGATCACCGATTTGGTGGTCAGGAAGATGTACGGAACGATGTGCGGCGCAACCAGGTAACGCAGCATCTGCCAGCGCGTCGGACGAAAGCTCTCCAGCATGTCGACCCACTCGGTGGACAGTGCCCGCACGCCCTCGTAGACGTTCAGCGCATAGAAGGGCAGCAGGATCACTGTGAGGATGAAGAAGATCCGTGCCTCGGGGTCCTTGAACCAGAACACGGCCAGCAGCATCCACGACAGCGCGGGGATGCCGGTATCGACCACCACCAGCGCCTTCAGGTAGGGCCCCACCCGTTTGGACGTGCCCATCAGCAGCCCGATTGCGACGCCCGCAATCGCCGAAAAAAGGATTGCCACGCACAGCCGGCCCAGCGTGATGGCGACGTGCAGCAAGTCAGTGGTGAGCAGCTCGCCCAGCGCCTTGGCGATCGCCTGCGGCGAGGGCATTACGTAGTCGGGCACGTACCAGCTCGCGACCTCCATCGCGGCGCAGATGAGCACCACGACGACGGCCAGCGCCTTGATTTCGCTGCGATCACGCCCGTTCGGCACCTTGGGCGCCTTTGCCATCGCCGCCGTGGCCACCGGTGCGCGCGGCGCGATCTCGGGCGCCGTGGTGGCGGCGGGAAGTTCTGCCTGCTTCATGCCGTTCATGCCGCGAAGAAGCCGTTATCGACCAGCTTGGTGAGCGCGCCGTTGCGCACCAGGAATTCGTTGGCCGAAAGGATGCTGCGGCGCCCTTCCTCGTTCTGCATCGACACGTGCTTGAATTCCAGCCGCTTCGAGGCAATGGCGGTCTTCAGAACGTCCCCCGGAATGCCCGAGTTGGCGCCAGCGATGGCCACGGCTTCCTGAGTCCTGGTGTTGATGCCATTGATGCACTCGGCAAACGCCTTGTTCAATCGCGCTACGAGCCGTGGGTCGCGCGCGACGGCATCCTTGCGCACGGCGACGCCGAAGTAGGGCAGGTCGAGGTTGACGCTGCGGCGGTACTCCTCGCCCGCGTTATAGAGCACGCGCATGTCGGGCACTCGCTTGAGCCCCACCGACACATTGGGCTCCCAGGTCAGGCCGGCGTCTGCGCGGTTGGCCATGACCAAAGTGACCGAGGCGGCAGGGTTGTCCACGTTCTGCACCACCGCGTAGGTCTCCAGGTCGATGCCCGCGAGCTCCTTGACCACGGCGCGCATCATCCGGTAGGTGCCGGTCGATTGCGGTGCCGCAAGGGTTTTCCCTTTGATGTCCTGGATCGTCGCCGGACCCTTGGCCTGCGTGACGATGTTGATCATGTTGCCTGTGGTCACGGAGCACACGTACTGCATCGGCACACCCGCGATGTACCGCGAGGCGAAGGTGTCCCAGCTGCCAATGCAGACGTCGTAGTTTCCGGCGACGAAGTCGTTGTAGTAGGTGGTGACTGCCGTGTAGGCGGTGGGTTTTCCCAGCTGTAGGTCGTTCGCCTTGTCCAGGCCCTTGGCGACGATGTAGTCGGTCAGCAGCGTGGTGAAGCCGGGCGACAGGTTGGCCCATTTGAGGCCCGCCTGGGCGCTGGCGCCGCCCGCGGATGCGAGGCCGACGCCCAGCACCGAGGCTGGTGCCCAGGCCGACGCGGCCTTCAGCAACGCCCGGCGCGAAATTGGATAGTTGTTCACTGGTTGTCTCCGTTCTTGAGTTGGATGGCGCGTCGCCGGCCTCGCGGCCTGCGCTCGGTATCTCTCTTTGCGGCGATGTTAGGAAACGGCCAGCGTTCCGAATAGCATCGGATGTGGACCGGGCGTTCCAGACATGGAACGCTAAAGCCGCGCAGCGGCGGCGTTGTCGACTAACCTCGCGCCTGCCTCGATGCCGACAGACAACACGCCATGGCCGATAAACTCGATCTGAACTCGCTCCAACTGTTCTATGACGTGGTCAACGCACAGAGCATCACGCGCGCGGCGCTTGAACTCGGAATGCCCAAGTCCACCATCAGCCGCAAGCTCACGCAGCTCGAGCAGAACGTGGGCACGATCCTGCTGAAGAAGGGGCAGCGCCGCCTGACGACGACGGAAATCGGCGCGCGCTTCTACGAGCATTGCCGACGCGTGGTCGACGAGGTGGCGCAGGCCGGCCTCGACACGCTGCAGCTGCAGACGTCCATGCGCGGCGCGCTAAGGGTCAGCATACCGATCGACTTCGGCGTGTCGTGGATCGGCAAGGCCATTGCCGAGTTCGTGCTGGCATACCCCGAGCTTGAGCTGGAGGTCGATGTAAACAGCCGGTCTGTGAATCCCCGGGAAGACCCCTACGACCTGACGATCCAATTGGGGCCGCTCAAGGACACCGAGTTGACCTATCGCCGCCTGGCCACGATCACGCGTGGCGTTTACGCCAGCCCCGAATACCTCAAGCGCCGCGGCGTGCCGCTTTCGGTGGACGAACTGCATCGGCATGACTGCATCATCACGACGCAGCAGCGCGCGGACGGCATCTGGACCCTGCGCAACGAGGCCACACACCGGTTTGCGAACATCGAGGGCAAGGTGGTGGTCAACAATATCTCGATCGCGCGTGAGATGGCGATCGGCCACGTAGGGCTGAGCATGCTGCCGAACGTGATGTGCGCGAACGACCTGCGATCGGGGCGGCTGCAACGAGTACTGAAGGAATGGGAGAGCCCTTCGATGCATGCCACCGCTTTGGTGCTCGGCCGCAAGGGCATGCCCAGCAAAATCCGCGCTTTTCTGGACTTCATGTCCGATCGGCTCAGTCTCGACCAGCAAGAAGCACGGTGACCTTGTAGGTCGCGCCGCTCAGCGGATTCAAGTATGGTCTTGCTAGCGGATTGTTCGCTGTTGTCTTCCGATGGTTGCAAAGGCAAGCTGCGAAGTGCAAAGCCCGTGCCATGCCGATTCCATGACGCGGCCGCGAGCGGCGGAGCCCGGAGCAGGATCTTGAGATGGGAAGAATGCGACACCAGTGTCCGGTTCTATGGAAACAGCGTCGTCTCGAATGTCCGAAATCATGGACACATTTCGGGCAGATATACATCGCGCGCCGCCCGCCGTCCTTCATCTGGCGAATCAAAGAGCCGCCGCATTACACAGCCGACCGTCCCACTGTTGCTCACGCGGGCAGCGACTCGTAAACTGGGCTTCGCGAGGCACACTCGGTTGGGCGAAACAGAGCGCACCCTGGGCGCGAGGGCGCTAAGTATCGGCGGTGGAGACGAAGGACGCGCGAAAGCTGCCGCGGCCCAGGGCAAGCGTGACTTTTTGCATGACCGTCGCGCTGTTTAGGCTAAGACGCGGTTTCGAGACGCAGGGCCGCGGCGCGGCGATGACCTTCCATGCCCTCGGTAGCACTCTGGCGCATTGCCGGCGGTGCCACTGCTTCGACCCCCACCTGATCCATCCACTGATGGGTTGCCACCTTTACGAATGAGCCGACCCACAAGCCGCCGGTATAGCGACCCGCCCGCATCGTCGGCAGTGTATGGTTCGTGCCGCAGCATTTGTCGGAATACACCACGCTCGCGCGCTTGTCGATGAAGAGCGAGCCGTAGTTGCGAAGCTTCTTGGCGGTAGCCTGCGCGTCGCGCGTATGGACCTCGAGGTGCTCGGCGGCGACATAGTCGGAATACGCAATCAGCGTAGCTTCATCCGGCACCAGCACGATCTCCCCAAACTCTGCCCACGATTTGGCGGCCACGTTCGCGGTGGGGAGGTCTACGAGCTGCACCTCAACCTGCTTGAGCGTCTCCTCGGCGACCTTTCGGCTTGTGGTGATGAGGCCTACCCGAGTGTGAATGTCATGCTCCGCCTGCGCCAGAAGGTCAATCGCGATCATGCGCGGGTCCGCCGTCTCGTCAGCGACGACGAAGATCTCGCTCGGACCGGCCAATTGGTCGATGCCCACTTGGCCGAAGACCTGGCGCTTGGCTTCGTTCACATAAGCATTGCCCGGGCCAACGATCTTGTCCACCGGCGGAATCGTCTCCGTACCATAGGCCATGGCGGCGATCGCCTGAGCGCCTCCTACGCGAAAGATTCGATCGGCGCCAGACAAGTGGCAACCAGCAATCATCGCTGGATGAGCGTTGGGCGGCAGGCAGGCGATGACTTCCTCGCAGCCGGCGACCTTGGCAGGCACGATAGTCATCACGGGCGCCGAAAGGATCGGATAGCGGCCACCCGGAACATAGGCGCCGATGCGCTCGATCGGAATGATGCGATGGCCAAGATGCACCCCGCGAAGGGACTCCACCTCGAGCGGTTGCATCGTCTTGAGTTGAGCTTCAGCAAACTCCCTCACCCGTGCGATGGCGAACTCCGTATCGGCGCGAGTTTGAGGATCCAGTGCATCCACGGCCGCTTCTCGCTCTGCTTGCGTGACCTCCAGTGCTCGACCCTCGTATTTGTCGAACTTCTTTGAGTACTCGCGGACAGCGGCGTCGCCGCGCTCGCGCACAGCGTTGATGACGCCTCGGACCACGACTTCGACTTCGCCCAGTTCCTTGTTCTGAGTCGTGGCGGGAGCCTTGATGAATTCCAGTTTAGAGAAGAGTGCTTTCATGGAGGTGACCGGAGGGTGCAGAAAGTGCACGTTGGTTGATGAATCGACCGTCCAGTCTAGGAAGCCACTTGCAAGCTCGCCAGGGGGTCTGGGAGCAACGTCAAGAAAACTCACCGACTCTCCATGGACGGCGTGGCCCACGGGGACAACTCATATCGAGGCATCAAAGGTGTCGGCCCCGCTGCTCCCCCGTGAGACGGGAGTCGGCCGCAGACCCCGCTCAACGAGCGGGCACCATTAAAGATCACAAAAGGGTTAACCCGAATCGGGAGTTGGTCAACATACTCACCATTCCGCGCACACCGTCGTTGCCGGTCTGACAATTCGCTCCGCTGATGGACGGCGCGTCCGCATGCAGACCTGCACTGAAGCGAAGTTTCTTCAACCCAATCTCAGCGAGAAACCAAAATGCCACAGATCGGACTTCACCTCAAGGAACTGCGAACCCGGCGCAAGCTCACGGTGCGTGAGCTCGCCACCCGGTCCGGCATATCGCACGCGACGATCTCCCTGATCGAGCGCGATCGCACAAGCCCGAGTGTGGACACCTTGTCGGCCATGCTCGACGCTTTGGGCACCACACTTGTCGGCTTCTTCGACGACGTCCAACAATCCGTGCCCTATTCGCCGTTCTATGCAAGCGACGACCTTGTTGAGATTGGTGACGCCGACTCGGTGTCCTATCGAATGCTGGGGATGAATCATCCGAATCGCCACATCTTGATGCTGCACGAAACCTACGAGGTCGACGCGGATACGGGCGAAGCGTTCTCGCACAAGGCGCAGGAAGCCGGCTTTGTGCTCACAGGCGAGGTTGAAATCACAGTCGGCAACATGACGAAAGTTCTTCGCCCCGGTGAAGGCTACTACTTCGACAGCCAGATGCCTCATCGCTTCCGTAACGTCGGGAAGATCAAGGCCGAGATCATCAGCGCGGTAACGCCGCCCACCTACTGACCAAGTTGCTCTTTGACGCCGGGACATGAGGACAACTGGCGAGAACTTGAGCCGGCGTCCAGAAGACTTAAGACGGTGAGACGCTGGTCTGTCTCATCCGCCGCAGATTGCGCCGCTGTTTCCGATTCGGTGGTCTCGATCGCAGGCCGGGCGCGAGCTTGTCAGCACGGGGATCAATCCTGCCCGCTTAGCGTAGCGTCGCGCTTCGTCGCCCGCTCGCAGGTACTCTGGCGGTGTTGCGAGACAGGCCATTACGCCTTGCAAACTCGCGTATGGACATCTGGTCGCAGAGCCCAGCGTCCTGATGACATTCAATGTCGCCACGTCTATTGCTCCTAAATCCTCTGCCAAAAAAAAAGAGCAGGTCTGGTTTCACGAGGGTCAGTCGATGGCATTCCCTCCTTTAGAGGGTCCCGCAGACTCATCCTGGCATTGACGTAGGGGCGCTACTCGCGTTTATTCTTGCCATTGGCTCCACGTGATGCCAGCCTTCTAGGCGGCGTGGACGACCAGATGCGCTCCTACGCCATCTCGCGCTGGAGATTAAATAGGCATGGCCTGCGCTCTGGGAGCAGTGTTACTCACCACAACGCAGCTGCTGCACGCGCTATACCACCGCGTCGCAAAAAACGAACGCCGTCGGTTGGCTCGTTTTCATGGTGCTGCCAGTCCTGGGCATCGTGCCGTTGGGCTTTTGCTCCACTCTTTCTTGGCCCATGGGATGCCGGCATGACTGCTGCGGTGGAATCACAATTTGCTTGTCCGACGAATGGCAACGAGCCACCAAGAACAGCTTCATCGTCGGCCCCTCGGCACGGTGGACTGCTTTGGGCACCTTGACGAAGGTCTACACCGTCCTGATCTTGTGCACGTCCCCCCTTGAGATCGCGCTGTTCAATTGACAGTCGATGGGACTTCGGGCGCCGCCACAGATCAGCCTCACAGGCCGTTCACACAATCGGACTCCGTCCGGACGATCATTTGCACATGCCTAGTTTCGCTGCGGCGTATCTCAATCGACTTTCGCGGCCACCAAGAGTCGCCCGCCACCGGACACGGCGAGATCGGCGTGAGAAGTCCAGGCGGTCCACTTGTGTCCTTGGCATCAATCTGAACGTTCGGCCGATGCGAACCTCGCCGTACCGGTAAAGGTAAAACGCCATTTTTTGGAAAGTATTCTTTCCACAGCTCTAGTGGACTGCCCACTGAGCCTCTGTTTTAGTGCAGCGGAAACTCCCTCGCCGCACCAGCTCCACCCGGCGAATTGCTCATTTAGGAGAGTTTCGTACGGGTAACCCCCAAAAAAAGCAACACTTAGAGGCGATCAGAGGCGAGGCGGCCGAAGGCCCGCTGTTCAATTTAGTTGCGCCCCTGTTTACAGGAGCAATCGCAACGAAGAAACTCAGGGCGTAGGACATACCTCACCATACTGCGTATCAATTATTGCAGTGCACCCTTAGGTCCGCGAAAGCTATTTTTTAACAGACGATTGTCAACAGTTTCCCATGAACTATCGAATTTCAATTGATTTGGGGGGCACTTTTACCGATGCTATCGTGGTCGCGCCGGATGGTCGACGCATCATTGGGAAGGCACTGACAACACACGATCGCGCCTTCAAGGGAATGTCGGCAGCGATTGCCAATGCAGCCGAGCAAGACGGGCTTACTCTAAAGGCCTTGCTGGGGATCACTGGCCTTTTCATTTACGGCACCACGCGCGCAACAAACGCAATTGTGACGCGCCGGGTTGCAAAAACAGCCTTCCTTACCACCGCAGGATTCCCTGACATTCTTGTCATGAAAGAAGGTGGAAAGCTGAATGCTCATGATTTCTCGCGTGATTTTCCGGCGCCATATATTGCCCGCCGCGATACCTTTGAAATCCGCGAACGCATGAATTCCGAGGGGACCGCATCTATTGAGTTCGATGAAAAAGATGCTCGACGCGTTGCCAAGCAATTGAAGGAGAAGGGTTTCGAAGCAGTCGCCGTCTGTTTCTTGTGGTCCATTGCCAATCCGGCGCACGAACTCGCCATGGCGAAAATTCTCGACAACGAGTTGCCAGGCATTCCCTACACGTTATCCCACGACATCAATCCAGTCCTCCGCGAATACCGCAGGGCATCGGCTGCGGCCATTGATGCCTCCCTCAAGCCGCTCATGCAGAGGCATCTGCGCGATCTCGAAGGTGACCTCCGCGATGCAGGCTATGCCGGTGAGATTCTTGTGTCGACTTCGATTGGAGGGGTCATGCTGATCGATGAGGTTTGCACGCGGCCCATCCACATGGCCAAGTCCGGCCCTTCCATGGCGCCTATCTCCGCGAAGGCCTTCAGCATGGTCGAGGGAGGCACCGGCGAAGCGATCGTCTGCGACACCGGTGGTACGACGTTCGATGTTGGACTTGTCCGTGGCGGAGAACAGGTCTATTCCCGCGAGAGTTGGATCGGAGGTCAGTGGGTTGGCGACCTTCTCGGCATCTCGTCGGTCGACATCCGATCGCTGGGTGCCGGGGGAGGCTCGATTGTATGGGTCGACAACGGAGGCCTGATGCGCGTGGGCCCTCAGTCCGCGGGATCAAGCCCAGGTCCAGCCTGCTATGGGCTTGGAGGAATCGAGCCTACGGTCTCCGATGCCGCATGCGTGCTCGGCTACTTCAACCCCGAGTACTTCCTGGGTGGTCGGATGCACCTGAACATTGAGGCGGCACGAACTGCAGTCGGCAAGATCGCCGCAACGATCGGCAAACCAATTGAGGTAACGGCGTTCGACATCCTCACGCTCGCTTCGGAACTGATGGTGAAAGCCATTCACGACATCACGATCGCGCAAGGATTCGATCCAGCTGAGAGCGTAATCGTCGCAGGTGGCGGGGCCGCCGGCATCAACACCATGTTGATTGCCAACCAGCTGTCCGCACGACGGGTCGTGCTGCCCAAGGAGGCGTCCGCCTTGTCCGCTTGCGGCATGCAGTTTGCCGACATCGTTCGCGAGGAAGCGGCCAGCTGTTTCATGCCTTCGGACAAGTTCGATACAGCCCGCATCAACGGCGTCTTGGCGAACATGACGACCAAGCTCACGGCCTTTCTCAGCCGTCTAGCGCTCGCGGATAAGTTCCCCGGGAAGAGCAGTATTGCCTACTACGCTGAAGCCCGCTATGCCAGCCAGGTTTGGGAGCTCGAAGTACCCTTGCCTTCGGGTGAGCTCAGGGAGGCAGGCGACCTCAACGCGTTCATCGATGCGTTTCATAGATCGCATGAGACGGTCTTCGGCGTGCGCGATGAAGGCAGCGCCGTGGAGTTCATCACATGGAAGGCGCGGCTGCGCTCTGCGATAGGCATTCAACTTACGAAGAGCCCGGAAATCGACACCTGGAATGACGCGCCGGTGGACGAAACACGACTGTGTTACTTCGGGGCCGAGAACCCTGTCTCAACCCCGATCTACCGTGGCGACACCCTCCGGCCAGGAATGATTCTTCGCGGGCCTTGTGTCGTAGAAGAGCCGACCACCACCCTGGTGGTCTTCCCAAAGATGTCTGCTTGCGTGAGCGGAGCCGGCAACTACCTCCTTTCGTTCGAATAAACAGACCCGATAGCACCATGAACACGACTGTCCCTTCGACGAACTTCGACCCGCTCCTGCTGGCTGTTCTGGCCAATCGGGTCGATGGCATTGTGCGAGAGATGACGAACACGATGCTTCGAACGGCAAGGTCAGCCGTGATCAACTCGGCGCGCGACTTTTCCTGCGCGATCTGCACGGGCGACAACCAGCTCTTTGCATGTGCGGAAGGCCTGCCGATTCACATCTTTGGTTCGGACATTCAAACCCGTGCGATGTGTGATTTCCACCCGGATCTTGCGGAAGGCGATTGCTTTCTTCACAACGACCCCTATACGGGAAACACGCATCCCGCTGATCACACATTCCTCGTGCCCGTCTTCTACGAGGGAGAACATCTTTTTACCGCGGTTGCCAAAGCGCATCAGGCCGATATTGGCAATAGCCTACCCACCACCTATATGGCAGCGGCCAAGGACATCTATGAGGAAGGAGCCCTCATCTTCCCAGCGGTCCGAATCCAGCGCGACTACAAAATGGTCGAAGACGTCGTTCGGATGGCCCAGCGCAGAATCCGCGTCCCGTCCCAATGGTACGGCGACTTTCTCGCCGGCATCAGCTCTGCGCGAATAGCCGAACGTCGATTGAAGGAGCTTGCAGCGAAGTATGGCGTTGCAACGCTCAAGGCCTTTACCTCCGAGTGGCTCAACTACTCGGAACGCCGGATGATCCAGGCAGTGAGCAAGTTGCCGAAGGCGACTTTGCGCAACAGTGGGCGGCATGATGCCGTGTATCCCATTCTTCCGGAAGGAATCCCGCTGAACGTGGAGATGCGCATTGACCCGGTAGAAGCCATCATTGACGTCGATCTGCGTGACAACATCGACAACGTCGATTGTGGCCTCAACGAAAGCGAAGCATGCTCTGTTTCCGCGGTGATGGCCGGGATCTTCAATAGCATCGACACTGACGTTCCCCACAACGCTGGCGCGTTTCGACGCGTTCGCGTGGAGTTGCGCGACGGCGCAGTCATCGGCCGACCCGCGTTCCCACACTCCTGTTCGGTGGCGACTACCAACATCGCCGATCGCCTGGTCAATGCCACCGGCGCAGCGTTTGCGCAACTGGGCGATGGCCACGGCCTGGCGGAAGGTGCCGTCGGATTGGGCATTGGTATGGCGGTAGTCTCGGGAAATGATCACCGTCGTGACGGCGCACCGTATGTCAATCAGCTCCACATCGGCACCAATGGCGGCCCGGCCTCTTCATCGGCAGACGGTTGGGTGACCTATGGAATCCCGGTCGTATCAGGCCTGATGTACCGGGACTCCGTTGAGGTCGACGAGCTCAAGCACCCCATCGAGTTTCGACGGCTCGAACTCATGTGCGGCGCTGGTGGAGCAGGCAAGTTTCGCGGGGCGCCCGGCTCCCTTGTGGAGTATGGCCCCAAGGCTGGCTCCATGACGGTGATCTACCCTGGGGACGGCCAGGAAACGCCACCGCGCGGCGTTCGTGGCGGACACGATGGCCGATGCGCCGAGCGCTGGCTCGTGCGCGCAGATGGTAGCGAGGAAAGGCTTCCGAATGCGGCGAACGTCGAAGTGCAGGCGGGCGAGTATGTGCGCGGCATCGATTGCTCCGGCGGTGGCTACGGTCCCCCGGAAATGCGAGACCCCAACCGAGTCCTGCACGATGTGCTCGAACGCTATGAGACCGTCGAGCGCGCCAGAGATATTTATGCCGTGATCCTCGCAGGCGAAGCATCCGCCGGCAATCTCTCTGTCGACCTCGCGGCTACTCAAGCCGCCCGCGCAAAAACGCGCTAATAAATTCCCCCAAGTCAGCCCCTTCCCTCCTTATTTATCTCTCAGAGAAACCATCATGACATGCACAGTCCTCACCCGAATCATTGTCACTTCGGCGATCTCCCTCGCCTACGGTAGCGCCGCTCTTGGCGCGGACAAGTGGGGATCGTTTCCAGTCCAAGAGATCAAGAACGGCGCACCTACCGACGCTACATACTCGCCGCTGGACAAGGCCTCAAAGAAGTGGAATATCTGCGTGCTATTTCCTCATATGAAGGACAGCTTTTGGGTGGCGGCGGCCTACGGGATTACTGAGGAGGCGAAGCGTCTGGGCGTCAAAGTGACGATCCTTGAAGCCGGCGGCTACGACAAGCTCCCCAAGCAGATCTCGCAATGGGACGATTGCGTCGCCGCCGGGGCAAATGCCGTTGTCACAGGCGTCATTTCGGAAGCGGGCATGGCGCCGAAGTTCAAGGAGGGGCTCGCGAAAGGCATTCCACAGATCAGCATCATCAACGCTGTCATCGACGCCCCGCTCACCGCGCGCGTGCGCAGCGAGTTTGATGCCCTGGGCCGCGCGTCTGGTGAGTACCTGGTGAAAAAGCAAGGTGGAAAGCCAGGCGAGGCGGTCGCATTCCCTGGCCCGCAGGGATCGGGCTGGGCAGAGGGCTATGCCAAGGGCTTCAAGAAGGCGCTGGAAGGAAGCAGCATCAAGCTGGACGCCGAGAAGTACGGAGACACGGGCGTGTCGGTTCAGCTTCGGCTTGTTGAGGATGCGATCCAGGCATACCCAGGCTTGTCAGTCATCTGGGGCACCGCGCCAACCGCGGAGGCTGCAATTCAGGCATTGGACCAAGCGGGCATGGCCCAGAAGGTGAGCGTGATCGCCTCCTATGAGAACCAGGAGATGTTGGACGCCACAAAGAGCGGAAAGATCCTCGGTTTCGCGTCGCAGTACGCGGTCGTGCAATCGAAAATCGGGATCGATCTGGCCGTGCGGGCCCTAGAGAAAAAGACGCTGGCGCCCGACTTGCGCATCAAGCCTGTCATGGTCACGAAGGACACAATCTCGTCAATCAACATGGCCGATGTGCTCGCGCCGAAGGGATGGCGTCCGATCTACAAGGTCGAATGATCTGGCACGGTGTCGATCATCTGCCTGCTCCATCGCGACACTATGTCAGACCGAACTGAACCGCTGCTGCAGCTCACAGGCATCAGCAAGGCCTACCCAGGCGTGAGAGCGTTGAATGGCGTGGACTTTTCGGTCCGAAGAGGAGAGATCCACGCCCTCGTTGGGGAGAACGGGGCCGGGAAATCCACGCTGATCAACGTCATGACCGGGGCCGTGAACGGTGACGCCGGGGAATACTTGTTCGACGGCGAGATTGCCCACAACCTCACTCCGTCAAAGGCGTTGTCGATGGGCGTTGCAGCAGTTTTTCAAGAGTTTGCGCTGGCGCCCGATCTCACCGTTGCAGAAAACTTGTTTCTTGGCCGTGAAATGACACGGTTCGGATTGCTTCAGCGCAAGGCGATGCGCGCTGCTGCTCGGAACTCGCTCAATTCGATTGGCTTCAGTCTCGACCTGGACGCGCAGGTCGGACTGTTGTCCCGAGCTGAGCAACAGATGGTGGAGATCGCCAAGGCGCTCCTCCACGAAGCGAAGCTGCTGATTCTCGACGAGCCGACCGCATCTCTGACCGAAAGCGACGCCGAGCGGCTCTTCCAGATACTCATTCAGACGAGGGACCGTGGCGTTGCAATCGTGTACGTTTCGCACCGAATGCCTGAGCTCCTCCGGCTTGCCGACCGAATCACGGTCCTGCGAGACGGTGCGTTGATCACTTGCATCAGCGCAGCGGGGTTGAGCCAGAGGCAACTGGTTGAATTGATGTCCGGCAGGCCTGCGGACATTCTTTACCCCACAATCGAGCATCGTCCCATGGCAATCGCGCTGGAGGTGACAGGCCTGTCTCTGCGCAACGTGAGTGATGTGAACATCGTCGCCCGACGCGGCGAGATAGTGGGGATCGCAGGCCTTGTAGGCTGCGGCAAGTCGGAAGTGATCCGCGCCGTATTCGGCGCCGCAGAATGCGTTGCAGGGAAAATCTTGGTTCACGGCAAGGCCGTTAGCAGGCCTTCGCCCTCAGACATGCTTTCGCGAGGCGTCGCATATTTCCCTGCCGATCGCAACCATGAGGGCTTGGCCTTGAACAGGCCGGTCTTCGAGAATGTCAGCCTTGCCGCCATGGACCGGCCTGACTTTGTCCACAAGGGCTTCATCAGGCGATCCGAAGAGAGGGAAAAGTGCTTCGCGATCATGAAGCAGTTGGCGCTGCGTCCGCTAGACATCGAACGTGGCGTTGGCACGCTCTCTGGCGGCAACCGACAGAAGGTCATGCTCGGCCGTGGGCTGGCAAGGCCAACCTCCATTTTTCTCTTCGATGAGCCCACGGTGGGAATCGATGTCAGCGCGAAGCTGGAGGTATACGAGTTCATTCGCGAACTTGTTGAGTCTGGCGCGGCGGTTGTCCTTGTGTCGTCCGAGCTTCCGGAGATCATCGGACTTTCTCACCGGGTGTATGTCATGTCGCAGGGTCGAATTGTGGGTGAACATGTGGGACCAGATTTGACAGAGAACGCCTTATTGGAGGATTTCTTCCACGACCACGGAACCGCCCAGAAAAGCTCCTCGGAAGCGATGGGGGTCTCAGGATGATTACCGCACCCAGCACCACACAACCGTGCTTTGCTAGTAGTGCGCCAGCGTGGCTGCGAACCATCAAGCTGGCTGCCCCACTCGCAATTGCCGTCCTCGCGCTGTCCATTGCGCTCTATGTGTACGAGCCACGGTTTCTGAGCGGCCCGAACATCAGCAACCTTTTGCGCGGGGCAAGCTTGCTCGCCGTTATCGCCGCCGGTCAGATGCTGGTCATGATCATTGGAGGTTTTGATCTCTCAGTCGGGGGCACCGCGGCGCTCAGTTCCGTGACTACGGCACTCGCCATGACGGCCCTCGAGGAAACCTTTCCCGATGCACTCGGACTGATCGCTATCGGTGGTGTCGCAGTTGGCCTGCTCACAGGGCTCTTGGTGGGTTTGATCAATGGAGGCGTCATTGCCCGCTTTGGTGCTCCGCCATTTATGGTGACGCTGGGGATGCTCTCTGCAGTCAGCGGCGCCGCCTTCTACCTGACCTCAGGTACACCGGTCTACGGCTTGCCCGATGCCTTCACCAAGACTTTTGCAAGGGGGAATATTCTTGGGATCTCCTCTCTCGTGTGGGTGAGCCTCCTGGTCATCTTCGTGGTCTGGGTCCTGCAAAACCTGGCAGGATTTGGGCGCCACACCAGGGCGCTTGGCAGTAACAGAAACGCGACGCGACTCGCTGGCGTTGCTGTGAACAGGTATACCGTAGCGGTGTACATGCTGAGCGGCCTCTTTGCCTCGATTGTCGGCGTGCTCCTGACGGCCCGTCTTGGATCTGGCCAATCTACGATCGGGCTGGAACTGATGCTGCAAAGCATCGCTGTCGCAGTGGTCGGCGGAGTCTCTTTGCGGGGTGGCTCCGGTCGCATCGGCGGAATCGTGCTGGCCGCAATGTTCTTTTCGGTCGTAACCAACGGAATGAACATAGTGCGAATCGACAGTCGGGTCCAAACCATCGTGATCGGTCTGATCATCATCGCGGCAACGCTCGTTGAGCGCATGACACACAGCCGAGGCCGCCCGTGATCACTTCAGCGAACAGAGCAAGCGCCGCTTTTGCGACCTTGCGCCGCGCCGGCCTGCGCTTGGGTAATGGCATCTACGTACCGATCGTGCTGCTCATCGCGGCCATAGCGATGGCAATTGCTGAGCCTCGTTTTGTGTCGGCCGGGAACCTGGTCAACATGCTACTGCAGACCAGTCTCCTAGCTATCTTTGCCTACGCACAGATGTTCCCGCTCATCAGCCGCGGCTTCGATCTTTCGCTCGGCGCTACGGTGTCATTGGCTTCGGTCATCGCCGCCGTGACAATGGCAAGCGCCTCCTCGCTGGGAGAACCCGTCGCCGTACTGTGCGGGATCCTGGCTGGGGTAGCCAGCGCCCTCCTGGTTGGAGCGGTGAATGGCGGCTTGGTGGCGGGGGTCGGACTCAACCCCTTCATCGTCACTCTCGGCACGTGGAATATTGTCGGAGGAATCGCGAGTTCAGTGACCGGCGGTTTTCCTGTGCCAACGCCTCCGCTGCTCAATCGGTGGCTGAGCGAGTCGAGCTTCTTGTCGATTCCGCTTGCTGTATTCGCCGTTGCTGCAGCGGTTGCGCTGGTATGGCTTTTTCTTGATACCTCTGCGTTCGGCCGTCGGCTCTGCCTCGTAGGAAGCAATCCGTCTGCAGCGGTCCTTGGGGGCATCAATGGACGGCGGATTATTTTCACTAGCTATCTCGTCTGTTCCGCACTCGCCGCTGCGGGCGCCGTTCTCCTCACGGCGCGAACTGGATCAGGCGAACCGAACTTGGGCGGAAATCTCACGCTGCAAAGTATCGCAGCGGCTGTCATCGGAGGCGTAAGCCTGCGCGGCGGCGAAGGGCGCTTCTATGCCCCACTTCTTGGAGCTCTGCTTCTCACGGTCCTGTCGAGCGCAATGAACTTCTTCAGCATCGATAGCTATGTCCAGGAAGTGATCCTCGGCACCATCATTGTTGCTGCGGTCTGCCTCGATCGTCAGCGCCGGGCCTAAACAGAACACTGTGAACCCGCAGCGCGCGCCCGCGGGCGGGCTCTCTCTGTAACTCCGACGTGTTCGCGGATTAACAACTCCTCGCGCGTAGGCTTCAGCCCGATGTTGCCAACAAGGTGTCTGCCGGCGCTTGTGCCTTGTCGCTGGCAACGCTGCACCGCCATCCGAGGCCTTTCTCACGCAACCAGCCTTGAGCCGCAGCATCCAGGCGCTGGAGGAAGAGTTGGGTCAGCCGCTGTTCGACCGCGTCGGTCACCGCAGCGAACTGACTGCCTTCGGTCGCGAGATCGTGCAGCGCGCGCGCCAGCTCATCATCGACGCCGACGAGCTCGTGGCCTGCGGCCATCGCATGGCCGACGGTCGTGCCGGCTCGCTGCGCGTCGGGCTGGGGTCTAGTCCTGCGGCGATCTTGATGACCCCCATCCTGCAACTTGCGGCAGCAGACGAGTCGTCGCTGCGTGTGTCTTGTTCTCTGGGAGACTCAGAGCAATTGTTGCGTGGGCTGCGCAGCCGAGCACTCGACGCGCTTGTGGTCGAAATACGCTCATTAAAGCCTGCAGCCGATCTTCAGGTGACCTCGGTCATCTCAATGAAGGGCGTCAACAGCATGCATCCATTGATCGGGCACTCGGGACTCCAGCATCAACTCACTGCCGCTGTCATGTCGGATGCGCGGCGCCTCGATCGCAGCTTGGATGTTCATGCCCTCGCCGTAGGTTTTGACTAAAACCTGGAAGATGGACTGCGGCTGTCCGTGGTCACCTGGCGTGGCAATCGCCATTTCGCATTCGTTGGCGACGAGCAGAGCGGGACACAGCGTGTGAAACGGACGCATGCCGGCCTTGAGGCCGCGCCACGGATCGCCGGACAGGCTTTCGAGATAGAGCCGGTTGTGCATGACGACGCCAGTTGAGGGCGAAACCACGCCGCTACCGAAATCCTCGAACAGACTCTGAACCCAGCTGACCGCATTGCCCCAGCGATCGACCACCACCAGCGTGCTGGTGTCGCCGCCACCCGAGCGTGCTTCGAAATCCAGTGGACCGGTGGCAGCCAATAGCTCTTCCAAGTGTTCGGCTGTAAGCAATGCTGCTGGATAGGTCGTTCCACGCGCAGGATCGACAGCGAAGCGGTCGCGGTATTGAAATGCAAGGCGCTTGATGTGCATGTAAAGCATCGGGTCGAGGCCGTCGGCCGCACTGGGCTGGCGGCGGAGACGGTCCCACAGGCCGGCCATCACTCCGAGCGCGATCCCCTGTGAGTTCGGCGGTGCAAAGTGCAACTTGCGGCCGTAGAAGTCGACTGCATGCGCTTCCTCGAACCTCGTGACGTGATGCGCAAGGTCATCCTCCCTCAGTAGGCAGCCCTGAATCCGCAGGTCGTGCAGCAGCTTGGCGCTGATATCACCCTGGTAAAAGGTGGCCGCGCCTTCCGCGGCAATCTGGTGCAGCGTGGTCGCCAGCGCTCGCTGCGAAATGCGCGAGCCCAGTCTGACGGGCCTGGCGAGTTTTCACCAATGCTTTGATCTGCCGTTGGAAGGCGTCAAGCACACGATTGCGCCATACTGGTATCGCGCTGCTCCACAGGGTATGGGTGAGGCCGAGTTCTCCAAGTACTGCGCCGAAAAGCTGGAAGAGATGATCTTGGCGGAGGGGCCGGACACGGTGGCCGCCTTCATCGGCGAGCCGGTACTTGGCACGGGCGGCGTCGTGCCCCCGCCGCAAGGCTACTGGGAGGCCATTCAGGCCGTGCTGCGCAAGTACGACATCCTGTTGATCGCTGACGAAGTGGTTTGCGCGTTCGGCCGGCTCGGCGCGAAGATGGGCTGCGACATGTACGGCATTGCGCCGGACCTGATTACGGTAGCCAAGGGCCTGACTAGTGCCTACGCGCCTCTGTCTGGCGTGATCGTGAGCGAGAAAGTGTGGGACGTGATCGAGCAAGGCTCGCGCAAGCTCGGCCCCATGGGTCACGGCTGGACTTATTCGGCGCACCCCGTGTGTGCAGCTGCAGCGCTGGCCAATCTTAAGATATTGGAAGACGAAAACATTACGCAGAACGCAGCCGAGGTCGGCGCGTATTTTCAGTCCACGCTCAAGGCCAAGTTCGCAGAGCACCCCATGGTTGGCGACGTACGCGGCGTAGGCATGCTGGCAGCGCTGGAGTTCATGCAGGATGGGGCGCAGCGCAAGGCATTTGCGGCAGATAAGAAGGTTGGGCCCAAAGTGTCTGCCGCGTGCCTAGAGCGCGGGCTCATCGCGCGCGGAATGCCGGAGGGTGACATTCTGGGCTTTGCGCCTCCGCTGGTGGCGACTAGGGCGGATATCGATCTGATCGTGGATATTGCGAAGCAAGCGGTGGACAGTGTGGCAGCCGAGGTGCTATAGGCGGAGCTCCAGGCTGTAGATGTGATGCGGCGGCCGGTACGCCTATGGACATGTACGCGGATCCCTGTTGGATTCCACCGATCTCCGACCCTAGGGGGGTGCGGACAAAAACTTGGACTACCAGGAGGTAGTTCATGTATTCGTACGAAGACAGGGTTCGAGCGGTCAAGCTCTACATTAAGCTCGGTAAACGCGTCAGAGCGACTATTCGTCAGCTGGGTTACCCAACCAAGAATGCCTTGAAGGGCTGGTGCCGGGAATTCGAGCAGCGCCTCGATTTGCCTGTGGGCTATGCGGGTCGAGTCCCGAAGTACTCGCAGGCGCAGAAGGAGGCGGCTGTCGAGCACTACCTCACTCATGATCGCTGCATTGCTGCAACGATGAGGGCCTTGGGTTATCCCGGCAGGGGGACGTTGTCTGCGTGGGTTCGCGAGGCGCTTCCTGAGTCCAGGAAGGCCATGGTTGGCAGGTCTGCGCCTCCAAGGTATTCAGAGGCATTGAAGCACGCCGGAGTCATCGAACTTTGCAGCCGAGAAAAAGGCGCGCAGGCCGTGGCCGAAAAGCTGGGTGTATGCAGGCCGACGCTGTACAACTGGAAAAACCAACTACTCGGTCGTGAGGCTCCCGCATCCATGAAACGCCACAACAACTCTGCGCCAGCGCCAGAGCGAGAGGAACTGGAGCGCCAGCTGGAATCTCTGCAGCGCGACATCCGGCAACTGCAGCTCGAGCGCGACCTCTTGAGGAAGGCCAATGAAATACTAAAAAAAGGCCTGGGCGTCGATCTGCAACTCCTGACCAACCGGGAGAAGACATTGCTGGTTGACGCCCTCAAAGAGCTCTATGCGCTGCCAAAGCTTCTTGCTCAATTGGAACTGGCCCGAAGCTCGTACTTCTATCATCGAGCCCGTGTGAAGGTGGCAGACAAATATCTAGCTGTACGTCGCAGCATCAGCGACATCTTCGAGCTCAACCACCGCTGCTACGGCTACCGCAGGCTGCAGGCGTCTCTGGCCAGGCAGTGCGTGACGATCTCGGAGAAGGTCGTGCAGCGGTTGATGAGACAAGAGAGCTTGGTCGTCTCTAAACCCAAGCGACGCCGGTACGGCTCCTATCTGGGAGAGATCAGTCCAGCGCCCGAGAACCTCATCAATCGCGACTTCCACGCCGCAGCGCCGAACGAGAAGTGGCTGACCGACATCACCGAGTTCCAGATCCCGGCCGGCAAGGTGTACCTCTCGCCCGTCATCGACTGCTTCGATGGCTTGGTCATCAGTTGGTCCATTGGGGAGCATCCAAATGCTGAGCTGGTCAACACCATGCTGGATGCGGCCATCGAGACCGTGGCCGACGGCAACGCCCGGCCCATCATTCACTCTGATCGCGGTGCCCACTATCGCTGGCCTGGTTGGCTATCGAGGATCGGTGACGCGAAGCTGGTTCGCTCGATGTCTCGCAAGGGGTGCTCGCCTGATAACGCCGCGTGCGAAGGCTTCTTCGGCCGGCTGAAAACGGAACTGTTCTACCCTCGGGACTGGAAGGCCACCACGATCGAGCAGTTCATCAAAGAAGTTGATTTCTACATCCGCTGGTACAACGAGAAGCGAATCAAGCTCTCCCTTGGCTCTCTCAGCCCCATCGAATATCGAGAGAGTCTTGGATTTGCGACATAAACCAGTCCAAGTTTTTATCCGCACCCCCTAGGGGGCAGTTTGTCGTGTCGCCTGACACCTTTCATCGCACAGTATGGTTCCACCCTGTCGCTGAGACAGTGTCTCCTTGAGCCAGCCAGCAATTTGCTCTCTCAGGCTGAATTGAGCGAACCGCAGCACATTCTTCTCTAGCGCCTCTTCCCTCATCCGGAGGCCAGGTCGCAACGGGCGAACTCGCCATCAGCTGTTGATGGAAGATGCGCCCATTTACATGGCTTGGATGTTCACCTCGCTCCCACGGCGATCACCCCGACACGCGCGTCGCCCGCCCGAAAGTCAGTTCCGCTTTTTCATCGGCATCCAACGCTCGTGTCCGCGCAGGCCCCAAATGGCGCTCGGTCGCAGGAGGAAGTCCGCGCGCCGTTCGGCTGCGTGGATCCACGCGCACCGCATGCCCATGACGCTCCAGAAACGCATTCTGCGTCTCGGCCCATGCGGCTCTCTTCATCGAGACTTCTGCAGCCAGTTCGCGGCGGGTCTTTCCCCCGCTGTCCTTCTTACATCCGCCGAGCTCGGGATGAGCAGAGTTGTAACGGCGGAAATACTGCTCGGCGGACCGCTCGATGCTGTCGGGCAGCCGGTCAGAAATCATGATGTGCGCATGAGGCTGCGGGCACCCTCCGATTGCAGCAATCGGCCGATGAACCGCAAATTCATGCGGCTTGGAACCCGCGATTTCCTGCGCGTAGCTGCGCGCCAGCTCGACGTACTGTTCGGTGGAGAGTTCGTTCGGCAACGCAACCACGACTTCTCGGTACACCGCTCCGTTGCTGCGCTCGTATTTGTCGCCCATGCCCCAGAACACCGCGGACGCGCCATTTGCCCAATGGGGGAGATTGCCATGGCCCTGCGCGATGAGGTCTTCCCGATCTGCGTGATATCCAGTGCGCGTGATGTAGTTGCTATGTTTGCGGCCACTCCCCTTCTTTCCGCTCTTGATGTTCCAGTAATAACTCGTCATTCCAGTTCTCCTTTTCAGTAAGTTTTTGGAGAAACGGTAAATGCGCGTGTTCTTCTCCTCCTCCTCAGTGAAGCCCTGAGGCGAAGGTCTTCTTGCTCACCTTACTAACGCACTACTCATGTTCTCCAGAACATGAACCAGTGCAGTAAATATTTATTCGCCAGATGAGGAGGATCAAGCGTCTTGCTTTCTGGGACGTCCGGTGCTCCGAATCGAAAATTCGAGACAACTGAGTTGACGCGAGGAGTGACCATATGTCAGTGAAGTGAGCGCATCGCGGTGACAGCTTCAAGGAGGCCTGTCTCGGGGACAAGGACGCCCTGTCGTGGCATTGACCGTCGGGAATCTGACGGCCACGATGCCGCTAAGGCCCTCACAAGGCACCTGCTGATCAGTGCCGTACAGCATCGACGATGATTTCTGATCATGAGCCCTGTGATTGCAGCAAGGAGAGTGACCCATGGCGCGCGTTAAAGCAGTTACATTCAAGGCTGAGCAGCATCAATGCCCCTCATCAAAGATGAGTTCCCTTTAGTCCGCTCGTTCCCACGTCCCCCGTATGCAGAAGAACAGCATCCACCTCCCGCCCGGGGAGTTCGTTGATCTTTGGGATCTCACTCGACTCATCGCGAAAGCTATTTGTCCGAGTCTTAGAGAAATGAATGATCACTCATGGCTTCAGAGAAAGCTCCAGAAGCTTCCTGGATCGGATTTCGAGATCCAATCTGAGATGACCCCCCAGGAACGGCGCTCGGTGCTCCGCCTCTTACCCGGCCTCCCAGCGCAACCAGGTATGTCCCGAAGCGAACGCGAGCTTTTCATGGATGCATACCTCAAGCATCCGGATCGCCTTCCTTGGAAACCTGTGTTTGTGTCTGAAGAAGAGATCACCGCCAATGGCTTCGAACTTCTGCGCATCCAAGACAAGCATTTTCGGGCGCTCCACCAGCAAATCGCTTCCGGTGAGATTTCCGCGGTAGATCAAGATCACATCAGACAAACACGCGCGGGGATGAATATCTTCATTCATCGAACAGATGCCCTGCGTTATCTCAACCTGCAACGCCTGCATCTTGTCGAAGATCTTGTAGTCTCAACCCCAAAGAAGCTCTCAAAGCCGTCGAAGAGCCAAAGCAATGACAAAAATGGCAGTTACCAAGTCAATCTCCCGAAGGAACGGCAAGGAGCATTGCCAGAAACTTCGATCGATCACCTACTCTTAAAAAACAATGAAGAGGGAAATCAAGCCCTCCTGATCGAAACGATTGCACGCAAAGATCAAACAGAGGCGATATCACGCGGGTCGCCCGATCTTCCCGTCGCAAACAAAACTTCAATCAGGAAAGTTGTAGAACATCCAGCAGGAGATTCGGGTATGCCTGCACCTGTGATCATCCTGCGACGCAAGCAGGTCGAAGCGCGCACCGCCCTATCGCGGTCAGCAATCTACGACAAACTCGATCCAAATTCGCCTCGCTACGACCCCAGCTTTCCTAAGCAGATCCAGCTCGGGATCTCCAGCGTGGGTTGGGTGGCAAATGAGATCGATGCCTGGCTGATCTCAAGAACTCGTACGACACGTCCGCTATGAACTAGTGATTTCGCGTTCACTCCTCACCCTGAAGACCGAGAGGTTGCGATCCAAGCAGCTCGCTAACTCGAGTGCGCAACAACGTTCTAATCCGGCTGCCCGTGCGAGGCCACGCCCAATCCTCGCCTGACTTTCCATGAAATCCTTCTCGCACTAACGAGATGAATCCGCGTGGAAGTGTGGATCACCTCGACATACGCTGGTTGCGCTTCGATGCCGAGAGAACTACAGAGCACAGCCTCACCTTCAACTCATCTCCTCGGCAGAGGCATTGAGCAATGATCTACTGCATCATCAATACGTCCCCGCCCGAAGAAACTCCTCAACCCGTAAACAGTCCTCGCGTACCAAGTATTCCTGAATCCGAAAGCAACTTGAGCGTTGATCCGGGGAACGATTCGAGTTTACCTGTCAATCACCAACAACTGCCTTGGGAAGACCCATCAAACAGGTTTGGTAGTTGGTCAGCACAGCACGATTTTCTACGAAGACCGCTGGAAGACGGCCAGCTTCGAGCTAGCTACATCAAGCTCATTCTCGAGTACCTCCTCTCTCGCAAACGCCTGCATTCGTCGCTCGATACGGAATTTCGCATTTCGCCAGAACTTATACGAGGCTGCATACGAAAGGCACGTTCACTGCGATTGTCTTGGGATCAGATCAAAGATGTCGACGCAGATGTGCTCAGACGTGTTCTCTTTCCTCCCAGAATAAGTGGCACATGGATTGAACCCGACTTCTCACAAGTCGACCAATGGATCAAGAGAAACTCGGAATTCGCGCACCGCGCCTGGTTTGTCTACGCCTGCGAGCATCACCCGCACCGAACCTACTCAATGTCCCATTTCTGTGCACTCTATAAAGCGTGGCAACAGGGGATTCCCACCGCCAACTCGGGCGAATGAGCTCGGATGGGTATCCTTTGACGATACCGCCTCCTAGACTTCAGAACGCCATGTGGGCGATTCCGGGGCACCCCGATAACTCGTTCGATCGAACCATTCGTTCTGAAATTTTGGGCAGGCACTGAGTGATACCGTCTTCGGCTCGCACTTGTCCTCTCGGAAATCGACGAACTCGCGCTAGACAACCGATTTCCGCCACCTCAAATGAAACTTAATCCGACAACTTTCATTTCTCTTGGAATAAGCCCGAGCTCCCCTGCGATCGAAGCAAGAAGCCACGTCCAAGACAACGGCGATGTACAAGAGTTGACAGTCCGGGATATTCTTCGCGAACACGCTCTGGACTTCGATTTTGGTGAACCGGAACATCTTCCAGAGGACCCTTTCATTCATGCCGAAGTCGAAGAGTTCATGCAATGGCTGGAAACGCAGTGTTCGCCTCCTATTCGCTGGTATCCCAGATTTCGACCCAGAAATGGAAAATCGACGGATACGCGGACAGATCCTCTGCGCATAAAGAAAGACATCTTCAACCTCTTTCACCTTGTGCAGGGTTGCGTCACAGCAGGCTTTGACCTCGGTTGCGAGCGCAGTCTTCGATGGACTACCTTTAGTGCGGCAATCAAGCAGGCGAACGCACACCTCATCGATTTCGATCGTCCAGGTGCTGCATTTTTGACAGACATGAGAAACTGGGAAGCGGAGAACAATCTTGTCAACTCGCTTTGGTTTCTTACCCACGCATCCGAGTACAAAGAAAAGCTGCTCCTTGCGCAGATTCACTCTCAGGAACGGTACGCCAGCTGCAAAGCGTTTATCGACGATGCGTTCGCGTCGAATCCAAAACTTTCCGTCGTTAGGATCGAACTCGGGCTAGCCCCTCACGCTCGTGGAGAGTCGCCTCTGCAGGACATTCGTTCGCATTTTGAGATATTCATGCAGCGCAAACGAAACAAGGAATTCGCACCCATTTTCGAAAAGCTCGTCGGATACCTCCGTAAGCTCGACTACAAGCCCCGTACAGGCTATCACTATCACCTTGTCTTACTTTTCAATGGTGAAGGATCCTCGTCTGACCGCGGTTTGGCGAAGGCTGTGGGAAAGTACTGGGTCGACACTGTCACTCAAGGACACGGCGCTTTTCGCGAATGTGACGATCTTCGGTTTGGCTATCGAAGCTGCGGGATTGGCCTTATTTCAAAGACGGACACCAGGCAACTTGACCTGCTGATGAAGCTTGGCATTGGCATGCTTGCCAAGATTGATGAGCTTTGCAAAGTTGCCGGAAGTACGGGCCGCCGCTTGCAGATGTCCCTTGTTCGGCCGAGGAAACGCGCCCGAGGTCGTCGGTCAGGCGTCACAAAACGCCCGACCTGAGTTGGTCGTGCGAAACCTTCTACTATCATAAGGGTGGACCTCAACCTCCCTCGTCCGTCGCCCCATTCCTACCACCACCCCAAACGGAGTTCACCTTGAAGAACGAATCGATCTTAAAACTGGCGAAAGAAAAAGCAGAACTAGCGGCGCGACTCATCGAGATTGAGAAGGAAGAGGTCGAGGAAAAGCGGAAAGAGTTAATCAAAATCGTTAACGCCTTCAAATCCGAGTTGACGGTATACGGGCTGACCATTGATGAAGCCGCTGCGCTTCTAGGCTTCCCGGCTTTCAGCAAACCAGTAGGCAGCGCCTCGACCGCCTCATCAAAAAAGGAAGCGGCAAAGATCACGCATGTGCAACGCGATGGTTCCGGAACATGGCGCGGCAAAGGCAGAAAGCCTAAGTGGCTGGTCGAAGCGATTGGGAACGGCGCGAAACTGAGTGATTTCGCTGTCTCGCCCTAGCATTCAAGGGGAGCAGTTTTTGAGAGACGGGGCCGCCGAGCCCTTCTCTTTCAGACGTCGAGCAGAGGGACAAGTTTCGAAAGTAATCGAAGTGAGGCAAACCTCGGGCAGAGAACACCAATGTCACGAAATCTGGACTGTAGGTTCGCGACAGGGAGTTCTCAATCACGGCGGCCGGCCCACCCTTCTACGTTTCGGATGAGGTCGAGCAACTAAGTTTCCTTGTCAACGGCTTCAGACTTCTGGCTATTTTGTCAAGAAGTCGTCAGATGACTTTCCCGCTTCGAGCGCTGCCTTGAACCATGCCGGTCGCGGGCCACGACCGCTCCAAACATTACCTTGTTCATCCCTGAACTTCGGTGCACCTACGTCCGCAGGCTTGTTGGTCTTGCGAGTTTTGTTGACGTTGCTCTTTCTGGATACAGCAACTCGGCCAGGTGCTTTTCCAAACCCGAGGTCGGCAGCGGTGAAGCCGTAGACCGCGATGGCTTCCTTGATTCGACTAAGTACTCCATCCGCTTCCTTTTTTCGCAGTTGCTCAGCTTCCTTTTGCAACTGCTCGATCTGCTTTTGCACTTGAAGAAACGTTTTAGCCATAGTTTGCGTTCGAGAAGATAAGGGAAGCGAAGCATAGACCATGACAAAGGGCCCAAGGCGCGGCTTGCCGGTATCTGTCTCACGACCTTTTCACGGCGACGCGCAAAAAAAGACTCTTTGGCCGGCCTGAGCTGCCCCTCCGCAGATATCAATCTGAGAAGGGGCAGCCCAGACTTGTTTACCTGATGTCATCACGCCGGTGGCCGCGTCGTTGTTCAAGCCCATGTGCGTTCGTAGTATTGGCCAACCGCATCTCCTCCTCGGCGGCGTGCCGTACTTGCGACAGTCGATGAGGATCGGATTGCTTGCAAGCTAACATGGCCCGGTCTACCTGCATGAGGAATTCCTCGTCCAGCATGGGCACGTCTTCCCAAGGATCTGCGCCTGGGGTTTCGTCGGTCTTTCTCACGAGGGTCGTCCTCCGAAGAAAACCCCCTGCACATGCCTTGCACCACTCCCGTGCGCCGGGAACCCCATGATCGCGACGCGATCACGCTGCTGGCAGATGCCGCAGTTGAGGCAGTCGGTATTGCCCAGGCTCGCGGGACACACGACAACATGGCGCCCTCCGGGAGTTCGCATTGGCTTTGTGGTGCCGCCCGGCAGGATGACCACAACCGGTGCAATCCCGATCTCCGCATGGGCATCCGCCTGCGCGAGCGTCTCCGCGCTCAGGTTCACCGTGAAGCCCAGTTCGTTGGCCGTGCGGATAGCTGCGCGGTTCGCCGCCGTGGGTGCATAGTGGGTGTAGGTGAACCCCCGCCGCCCCTTGTTCGCGATCGCTAGCTTCATGAGCAGCGTGCCGTCGATCACGCCCGGTGAGGACGGTGTCAGGTCCCCCGCCTGGTTGTGTCGCCATAGCGCATGGCGCCGCAGCGTGGCGATGTCCTGCAGCAGGTCGTCGAAGCTGCCGCCGCGTCCTCCTTCCGAGACGACTCGCCAGTGCAGCGCCAGGGGACCGCTCTCCGCGTAGCAGCCGTTGCGCTTGAGACTGCAGCTCGGTGGACATGAGTTCGCACTGGTCGTGGTGACCGGGATCGGTCCGGTCTTCGCGTTGCGGCTGACGCGCGTGAAGTGATAGGTAAAAGGCGATGACGATGCGGCCGAAGCGACGGATCGCTGCGGTCGGCCGCGCGAATGCATGGAGGCCAAGGTGAGCTCCTCTGTTGGGGGTGCCGCGGGAGCGGCGATGGGAACGAACGCGCGCCCTCCCCCTCGCCCCAAAGGATCGAAAGGATTCGTGGCGCGCGCGGAGACAAAAAGGACCCGAAGGTCCAAAAAAGCCAGGGATGGCCAGGTGCGAGCGCCAGGGCGGCGCTCAGGTCCAGCGACTGATCGCGGCGTGGTGAGCTTTAAGTAGCGGAAGACGAAGAGAAATCCTCGAGACCGGGCTCCTCGGGAATCGGCCCTGGCGCCCCGGCCTCCTCCTCGCCAAGCCTTTGCGCCAGTTTCCTGCGCACTTCCACGGCGCAACCGTGCCAGGCATGGCCGCTCACGAGCGCGGTGTCCAAGGCTTCGGGCGTGGCGGCCACGACCCGCTGCGAATACGCATCCAGCGCCTGCAGCACAAAGGCCTGGATCAACGCCCCATGGGCGCTGACCTCCATCAGGTCCGTGACGAACTCGACATTGGTTGAGGGCGATGGTCGCCTCATGACCCGTCTCCGCTCGCCTCGCACACCGAGTGCCGGATCAGGATCTCGGCGCCGATCGCCGGCACCTCGAACTCGGCCGACCACTTGAACTGATCGGTCGCCGCGAGGTTGCGGGTGTGAGGCGGCACCGTCTCGTGCCGCTGGAAGTGGGTACTCATGTCAGGATCTCCTGGGATGGCAGCACCGTGGCACGGCCGAGTTGTCGGGATTTCAGGCGGAAGACGAGGCCGTCGCTCTCGCGCGCGACGTCCCAGCCCCGACGTCCGAGGCTGCGGCGCAGCACGTAGATGCAGTCGCCGTACGTGATGCGCACGCCCGGCCGGATCGCCGCCCGCTTGGCCATCCGGTTCGCGTGGAAAGCGCGCACCTGCTCGCGCCAGGCGCCGGCATAGGGGCCCGTGGGCGCGTCCGCCTGCGCGAGGAACGCGAGCGGGCAGTCGTAGTAGCAAGGCCCGCAGGTCTCGTCCATGCTCTTGACGGCGGCCTGGCCATGCCGGCAGTCGATGAGCGTGAGGCCGATCCATTTGCGTCCGGCGTTGTCCCCGGTGCGGGTCTCGGCCAGGAACCACAGCCGGTTGCCGATCACGCGGTGCGCCAGCACCGTGCAATGGCCGCCGACGCTGGCCAGCTCGTCATGGACGGCCTGGTCCTTGGTGGCGCGGTAGATGATGGTGCCCATGTCAGGCCCCTCTGGCGGACGGATGCGCCAGTACGAGGCGAGTGCCACTCAGATCGCGGGGTCGGGAGCGGACGGCCCGGAGCGGGAAGACGGAGTGAGAGAGAAGGTGATGCATCGTTCGGACGTCAAAAAGCCCGCGCAAGGCGGGCTGGTGGATGGGCGGGTGAAGGGACGAATGGACGCAGGGCGAACACTGGGGGCCGACTCAGGGCCATGCAAAGACCTCGAACGCCAGGGCGGCCGGCAATAGCGGGTGGTCGCCGGCGAGCTCCAGGGCTTCGCATTGGTAGGCCTGCGCCAGCCGCAGCAGCCGCCGCAGTGCGTCCCATCCCAGCGCCTGGGCCGCGGCGATGTTGTCGGCCGTGACCTCGGCGCGCCAGCTGTATTCGTCGAGTTCGAGGATCAGAAGACCGCCAGTGGACGGGAACGCGCCACAGGTCTCGCCCATCTGGTCTTCCGCGTGGATCTGCTGCGCGATCTCCCAGGGCAGATGACGTGCATTGACGCGCAGCGTTCGGGCGATGTAGCGATGAAGACTCGCCGACGGGACCGCGACGGGCCCGATATCGGCCACAGGGCGGGACGTTGATTCGTTGTTCATATTTCTGGTGGGGCTGCAAGAAAGAGAAGAAGAAAAGCGCTGGGAAGAGAAGAAAGACCACACCGCCTTTCTGCGCCCACAGATGACTCTCCGGCGGCGAACCCAGACGGCACAATCCGGGCATGACGACACAGCAGGAGCTGCCCGACGAGGTGCTGAGCACGATGGCGACCGAGTGGCGCAGGAAGGCCCTCGCCGGAGACCTTCACGCCCGCGGTATCGCGCATGAGCTCGAGAGGGAATTGCGCCGGCGCGCCGGTGCGCCGTTCACGAGCTACGACACCCTGGACCTGCGGCCGCTCGAGGCGAGGACAACGGGGCGCTGGCGGTGGTGGCCGTTCGGGCGACCACGCTGAGGGCTCGGACGCTCACGGCGCTGGCCCGTCAACGTCCAGCGCGGGCGGCGCCTGGTCCCGCTCGACCTGGCGCCAGAACGCCTGCTCCAGCCGGATGAGCCGCGCGATCTCGGACTCGTGGCGCTCGATGCGGTAGACCTGCAGGTCCTGGCCGCCCAGCAGCACGACCACATCGGCGGCCTGCGCGCCCGTGACCGCCAGCTGGTGCAGGACCCGCAGCCGGATGTACTCGGGAACGCCCAAGGCCCAGAGAGGGGCCATCTGCATACCGACCGACAAACACTCGAGCAGCTGGACTTCGGGTGAGGCGACGACCTCGCGAACGACAGTGGCGGACATCCAGGGATGCTCGGGGTGTTGCAGCGTGACGTTGATGCGCCGGACCTTGCGTCCGGTCCGGAGGGTGTAGTGGGCGGCCACGATCGGCTCGAGCAGCCGGCTCCAGTACGCCTGGCTGTCGTTCTCGAGCCGGACGGGGTGCAGCAGGTCCTGCCGGCCGGTCTTCTCCATCCAGAGGCGGACCGGGGACTTGAAGGGGTCCTGGCCGAGGGCCGCGGCGGCGTCAAGGTTGCCGATCCCAAGCGCGCGCATGTCGGGCCCACGATCACCGGTCGGCGCTTGCGTCTGCAGCGGTTCGACCAACTGGAGCAGCGGGCGCCCTGTCAAACGCGGTGTTCTCAGACGCTCCGCACGTGTATTCACCATGATGTTTTCCTTTGAAGGTTCCGTGGCCCGCCCGGCCGAAGGGCCGCCTCTTGGAGGAGCGCGGCTTCTTGGAGGAGGACGGGGGGGTGATGAAAATGCCCGGAGGACGGGATCAGGACGTGAGCTGCAGTGCGCGGTCGAGGGCGCGCTGCTTGATCGCCGCGCCCTGGCCGAACCAGGCGCTGTCGAGCCGGTATTCGCGGCTGCGGGCCCGGCGCTCGTGGTCGACGAACTCGGTCACCGCGTTCAGCAGGCCCCAGGCGGTGCCCTTGGCCGCGGCGAGCTCGGCGCCTCGGCCCCTGCCCTCGTAGAGCGCCTGCACCTTCTTCAAGGCACGGTCATGCGGCAGGCCGGGCTGTCCGGTGTTGCCCTGCTTGCGGATGGCCTCCTTGGAATTCGGTCCGCACAGCACGTGCAGGAAGTAGTCCAGCGACTCCTTCCCCTTGACCTTGCGTTCGGACAGCTGCTTCATGCGGTGCATGAAGTGATCCCACTGGGAGACGGCAATCCCCAGCTTCTGCTTGATGGCGTCGGCATCGAAGCGGGTGTTGTGGGGCACCCGAATCGCATTGCTTGTGCCGTCCAGCGCGATGGACAAAGTGTTGTTGCAGACCACCCGGACGGTGGTCGGGGTGACGGTAGTGGCGAGGGTGCCATCGCAGGAGGTGGCGAGCAGCAGGTAGCCATCGACGACGTCCGAGCCCTTGAGGACGGCCTGCTTGCCGGTGCGCGCCAGTGCCCAGAACTTGCGTCCGGCCTTGAGCACGCCGGCGGTTTCCATCTCGTAGCCGCCGATCTCGGTGAGGTCGCGGTAGAACTCGAGCACGGCGCGGGGCTGCACGACCTGGTAGCGGCTGCTGACGACCGACAGTGCGGCCTGGGTGTCGCTGCGGTAGAGGACCTTGTGGTCCTGGAAGGACTCCAGGGTCTGGAGCGACGGGACTGTCTCCGGACCTTCGCTCATGTAGCGCACGGGGGTTTCGCGGATGGTCCAGTCCATGCCGGCACTGCGGGCCCAGACGTCGATTGGTTGCTTGGGCGGGAGCCGATGGCCGAGCAGGTGCCAGGGGGTGTCGCCAGTGAAGGCCATTGTTTCGATGAGATGTGCCATAGGTGGTTGCTTGGATGGAAGACGCGCGCAACGAGGCCCCTGCGCGTGAAGTCGCAGGAGGTGCGCCGAGGGCGCGTGCGTGTGGCGAGGGGAAGGAACGCGAGCCGAGGGCTCAGGGAAGAACGCAACGGACGATGTCGTGATGGAAGTCGACATCAATGCGCATGGCGCGACGGATCAGACGTGATTGAAGTCCGGATCTTGGTCGTCGTCGAAACCCGCGTGCTCGGGCCCCATGCCCGACGGTGATCCGGACGGTCCCGAGAACATCGGAGACGATGGCGGGGATGGAGGCTCGGAAGCACCGCGACGGCCGCTGAAGCTGTGACCGCAGGCCATGCAGCGGCAGTTGTTGAGGACACGGTCGTCGACCACGCGGCCGAAGATGGCGCCGACCTCGGTGCCGAGGGCGCCGCCGCCCAGGCCACCGAGGATGACCCCGATCACGGTGCCGACGCTTCCGCCGATGGGGCCGGCAGCCATGCCGAGGGCGAAGCCGGTGCGGCCGCCGCGCAACGCACCTGCGATGCCACCGGCGGCGCCGGCGAGACCGCCCAGGGTGCCGCCGGTGCGCTGGGCGACGTCTCGGGTTTCGATGCGGTCCGAGCCGCATTGGGGACATTGAACGTAGGACAAGGGGAAAGATCCTTTGAAGCAGGTGGATGGAAGTGAAGGTACGAAACAGACGGCAAAAAGCCCGGCCGACCGCGTGGTCGTGCCGGGCTTTTTTGGGGCAGGGAAATTTCAGTCGACGATGCAGCCTGCAAGCCGCGCCAGGCGCGCGTATTCGCTCAAGGGCTTGTTCGCCCTCCAATGCAGGTCACGCTCGATGCTCAAGGCGCCGTTCATCAATCGGATGGACGTCAGTTCGCGCACCGACACGTGGCCGAGTTCGGGGCTGCCCATTCCGAGATCGCCCAGCCCGTAGGCGGTGTCTTCGTCGTTGGGGTCCAGCTCGGTGATGAGCCAGGTGGCGGCGCCACAGGGACTGAACCACTTGACCACGGGATGTGGATCGAAGTGAGGGTTGTCGCGCGCGGCTTCGCCGTTGTCCAGCAACTGCTGGCGTAGTTCGGGGGTGATGAGATCCAAGGGAGCTCCAGAGTGATGGCTGCCAAAATGGTTTGAGGCAGCCAGGATGTCGAGGAAAGATCAGAGGGGTGCCGCCCCCGGATGGGGACTTGGCATGCCGCTCGGCCTGCGCCGAGCGGCTCATGAAACGACGGACATAAAAAGGCCCCCATGAGGGGGCTTCGAGTCGGGTGAATGGTCGAGTGGCTTGGCGCTTGGCCCATTTGGCCATGCCAATCGACTCGGCGACCCGGATTTACTTCGTGATCAGTTCGGTGGCGCAGTTCGTTTCGAACTCAGCGAGTGTGTCGGCGCGGATCATGGCGTCTTCGCCCTGCTCCTTGTGGAGCGCTGCGATCTTGCCATCCACGCACTCGCGAAGTGTCATGGTGGCACGTGGCTTCGCTTCGGCCGCAGGCTTGGGGTTGCCCACATCCCTGACGGAAACGCGGTCGCCGTTTTCATAGGTTTCTTCCTGGACCAGTTGACCTCGTGGATCGAAGACCTGGGCGATTCCTTGCGCCTTCCCGCGCACAAAGTTGATCTTCTTGTACAGGTACAGCTTGGAGCCGCCATGCACCCCGTATTCCAGCTGCTCTCCATCCCGCAGGCCGTCGCGGTAGCGAAACACCATGAACGATCCGTCGTCGATGACGGTTCCGGTTTGCTTCCCGTTCTTCCAGACCAGATCGCGGATGGGCTCGGAAGGGTTGATGGCATGAGGACCGTAGAGCTTGTCGATGCCGTCTCTCCGGTCGTTGTCCCAGCCCACCTGGATATAGACCTCGCCTCGGTCATTGAACACTCGCCAGTCGCCGTGCTTCTTGCCTTCGTTGAAGGCCAGTTCCGCTGACTTCCTGCCTCGCGTGGTGCAGGTGATTTTTCCGTCGAAGAGGCCGTCCTTGACCGGCACTTCGGTGGGCTCCTCGCAGCCGGTCGCATAACGAGCCATGCCCTGGTAGTTCTTGAGGGTGCCGGTGAAGGGATCCGTGGCATTGCGCTTGTAGATGAGACCGTTGACAACCTGCGTCTGTCGGGCGTCGATGGATTCTCCGCAGCCGCTGAGAAAGACGATGGCGCCGGAAATGGCGATAAGCGTGCGAATGAGGGGATTCGAAGTTTGCATGTGATTTCCTGGGAGAACTGAATTCGGATGTCGGCCCAAGGCCAGGAGGACCGACCTCCTCAGACACGAAGTGGGGAAGCGCCTAAGTCACTTGCGCAACGACAGGCCGATGGCCATGCCGATGAGCACCATGCCGGTGGCACCCTGCAGGGCTTCCTCGTCGGAGCCCGCGGCGATCAACAGGAAGATGGACATACCGGTCATGACGACCTTCACGCTTTTGGGAAAGGTCTTCACGGTGCCCCGCGCGAGGTAGTAGATCTCTCCGCTCCAGGCAATGACAGCGGCAGCCGGCGCGAACAGCAAGAAGATGCAGATCAAGGCCCAACGCTGGCGATACCAGGGGATTTGGCCGTAGCCGGCGAGAGAAGACGCCAGCGGCGCCATCGCGCTGGGCGCCGCCCGCGCGGGGATCGCCTGTGGTGCGCCGCATTTGGGGCAAGTGGGGGCGGTCTCGTGGATCTGATGGCCGCAACCGCGGCAGTGGACGAAGTTGGTCATGCGAGTTCTTCTCGTTTAGTTAACTAGGGAGGAGGCCTGAGGACTTCTTGGCGCGTTTGCCGCCTTGCGTCGGAAAGCGCGCACGCCTTCTCAGGACCATCAAAGTCATATGTGTTTCAAAAATTCTGGAGTTGCCGCTTGCTCGAATGTTATCAATAGACACGTGTCTATTGTCAACATTTCACCGAGAGTCGTGCGCGATGCGTCCCAGCCGCAATGCGCTCCTTTTGCAAGCTCTTGGCACCGCCCTTAAGGAGCGGAGGAACGAACTCGGACTGACGCAAGAGGACGTCGCTGGACAAGCCGAGATCGATCGGCCGTTCGTCACAATGATCGAATCGGCAAAGAAGCAGCCGACAATCAGCGTCCTGTGGAAGTTGGCTGCCGCTCTGCAGTTGAGCCCAGCGGATTTCGCCGAACGCGTGGACCGGCGCTACGCGACCTACTTGACCAAGTCGCGCAAACCATCCTGAAAAGAGCGGCAGAAGCGGTTCATCAGCTCACCTGAAAGTCGAGCCCCCCATGCTCACTTCAGTCATATAGGTCTGAAAACTTCTGGGATCTCGCAGCTCGTCCTTCAAAGGACAGCTTCGCAGTGCTGATTCGACTGGTGGAGGCAACAGATTTGCTGCATCGACCGGCGTTCTGCCCTATTCGCCCAATCGACCGAAGCGGCCATTGCTTGCATCGGTTGCTCACTATCGACTGCGATGAACGCATTCGACCCGGAGCGTTCAAGGCATGGAGGCGCGCGTGCGCGAATTCCTGCGGAAAGGCGAGATCGTGACAATGCAGCACTACATCGCGGAGCGCTGAACGGCGCTGCGGGACGCGCCGCCGCTTACGTTACGATCTCGCTGTCCACCGCCGCCTCGATCGCCTCGAGGTCGTCCGGTGTCTCGGCCAGCTTCTGAGCGATCACATCGCGTCGATCGAGCCGAAGCCGCCGATCGTCTTCGCGGTGGCGCGAATCAATGCCGAATTCCAGGCACTGTACAAGGTGTGGCAACTTGCTTCCGACCTCGCGTCGCAGATCAAGCTCACGCAGCCCAACCAGCCGGCGAACACCGATGCATCCCCGGACGACCTGCCGCCCGAGGCGGGAAGCTCGTACTCCGCGACGCTGGCGCGCTGGATCCTGTTCAATGCCCGGCAGCAGACCGATCTGCACGTCTTCGTCATCGAAGGTGCCTTCGCGCAGGACATCGATCCGGACATCCCGCTGTTCGTCAACGCGCTCGCGCAGCAGATTTGCCTGCCCACCCAGCGGCAGCAGACGCGCTTGATCCTCATCGATGCCATAGGCGAGCTGGTAGGCGTGCAAGACGCCGACTGGGTCGAGGAGACGCTGACCGATGCGGCCGACCTGATACCGGACGATCTCGTGCCCTGCATCGAACGCCTCAACCAGATCCGCGCGGAGAAGGGGCTGGCGCAGATGCCAGAGCTGCCTCTCGTGATGGCGAAAGCGATCATCCGGGAAGCGCCGGCGGCCGGCAAGGCGCGCCTGGCGCATCTGCACAATCGCCTGCGCGGCTTGCTGCCCCCCCGCTACCGATCGCCCTCGCCAGCGAACCCAACGGCCCGTCCGGCCGCGCGATGGAGTTCCTGCATCAAAACCCCATCCGCGCGTTCGGCGCCGAACCCGATGTGCAGACCGCATACCGCCGGGCCGAGGCCGTGCTGGCCACCATCCGCGATGTATCCGCACTGAGTCCGTCCACGAGTGTCTCTGAGATCTCGGCTGCCGATCGCATCCTCGAAGACGACCTCGTCCGGGCCGCCGGCAGCCTGCCCCTGGACGGCGACTGGGTCATGCGCAACACCGTGCGTGCCGAAACGTTGCGTGCCATGTCCGACCAGGACATCCGCGATGCCCTGCAGAGCAACCCGCAGGAAAGGACGGGTCGCGTGCAAAGCATCTTCGAAGACCTGCTGATGCAACGCGAGGTTGCCGTGCACGACCTCGACGAACGTGGCCTTGAAGGGCTGCTGCAGGCCATTGTCTGGCTGAAGGACGTGCAGCTCACGGAAGATGTCGCCGCCGCCGCGCGGCAGCGGCTGGCCTGGATCCGGTTCGCGTCGCACTTCGAACGCATGGCGGGCGACGCGGTGTTCTTCGGCAGGGTGAGCGAAATGGACCAGTTGCGCTCTCACGTGGGAGTGCTCCCGCCGGCGCGCCTGCTGCAGAAGATCAAGAACCTGGTAGGCAAAGCAAGGCCAGCGCTGTCGCTGTCGGGACCTGGCAGCATCGGCAAGTCGGCGCTGGCTGCGCGGTTCGCGCTCGAACACTTGCGAATCGACGAGCGCGTCCGCATCCCGGTTGCGTACCTCGATTTCGACCGCGCGGACAGGGACATCGGCGACCCGATCGACCCGCTGACTTACATCGCACCTGACGGTGACACTTGCCTCCACATTGCTGCCCACCGTGGAAACCTTCGTGCCGTACAACTGCTTGTGAAGGCAGGGCTGGATCCAGATCGGCAGGGCGACATGGGGTACACAGCACTGCACTACGCTTCAACGCCCGAAGTGGTTGAGTTCCTACTCGGATGCGGCGCCTCGAGAACGATCAAGAACGAGTTCGGCAAGTCGCCAGTTGGATGGAAGGACGCTGAGTAGGCTCATCAAGCATGACGTCAAGGTGGGTTCGCCAGCCGCTTACTCCGGCTCGCCAGTGTTCGACGACAACTGGCGCGTCGTCGCACTGCATCGCGGCGCCAAGCGCGCCCGCGACGTCAAATACCTGGGCCGCGACGTGGCCTACGTGAATCTCGGCAGTCAGATGTCTGCCATCCTGGAGGACCTCAAGGGTAAAAATCCGGCTGCCTTCGCGCTGCTGCGAGCCGGGCGTCAAACTCGAGTGTCACGGGCCAGTCTGAAGCGGGCATACCCGAAGGACAGCTACGCAGCGATTGCTGCCATTTGCAATCGCAGTTTGTCTGTCTGCTTGCCTTTTCAAAGCGGACGCGTACACGATTGTCGACGGGCAGGCAGAGTTCAGAGTCATGGCGTTTGACGCCGACTTCAGGTGACGAGCCTTACGCTTGAAGCGCTGCTTCCCAGAGGGGAAATGCCATTGTGCCATCGTCAGGAAGGCACACGCTGTTCACACGTTTTAGGCTGACCCGAAGTAAGAGCAGCATGCGGGCCAGAATGCCCGACACTTACTGGCGACCATCCGCGCGGAACACCTGATTCCACCATGCCCAACAACCAGCCGATTTCACACGTAACCCTCGACTGGTCATTTACGCCGTTCGATTTCCTTCAGGGGCACGCGCTGCCGCTCTGTGAGGGTTATGCGGTCACTTTCTCCGACGGCAAGATCGAGGCCCGAGTCGAGGCGGACCGTTGGGTAGCTGAGGCAGGAATTGAACGTCGTATTCAACAGGAGATTGAGGTCACTCTGTCGGCTCTGGAGATGCTGCGCCAGCAAGTCCTTTCGCTGAGCGAACCATCAAGGGCTGATGTACTGCGGGACGGCAACCGCGTGGTGTACGCGGAGATGCGATCGACTGCCGTTGCAACAGACCGAATGGATTGTCAGCTTCTCGACACGGACGGCAAGGTGGTCTTCAATTCGGTGCAGGCCCGTCTAGAGCAAGAGCAGGCGTTCCTCGCGCGGGTCCGTCTGCATTCGCGCGATCCGCTCTTGCGCGGGCTCCTGCAGAGCTACAAGGCCGCGCAACTCGACCCGGGGGATGAACTCGTCCACCTCTACGAAATTGCAGACGGGCTCGCTACCCGGTTTGGTGGCGAACACAACGCGCGCCGCAAGCTAGCGATTTCCGAAGCGGATTGGAAGATCTTGGGGCGACTTGCCAACAATGAGCCCGTCAAACAAGGGCGCCATAGAGGGAAAATGGGCACAGCCCTCCGCGACGCAACGCCAACAGAACTGGAACGTAGTCGGCAGGTCGCAAGACTGTTCATCGACAGCTATCTCAGGGTGCTCGACCAAGTGCGGCTTGCCTCCTCGACTTAGCCCTCCAGCGGAACGCCAGCCTGGAACGCCAGGCGCATCCAAGGTTACTCGGCCGTTGCTTTCGGGAGAGCTTCAAGGGCTGCCAAGAACTCAGGCACCATCCTTTTCTCATAGGGCTTCGGTAGATTCCCAGTGATCCCACCTTTGCGCAGGCGTTTTGTTGCCGAATCCAATCGGTGCCGCCACTGTCCGTCCAGTAGGGCGAAGTCACAGACAACGGCGGGTGCAAGTGTGTGGAGTAGATCCATGGAGTCATTCCCGTCGAAGTTGTACTTCGGATTCAGTATGGGCTCTCGCGGCAACTCTTGCGCGAGCGCATCGCGGGGATTCATTTCTGCCGTTGGCATGAACTTGTGTGCTCGCGCGACTCGCTCGGAATCCTGAGCCATCGCCTTCACCCGCGCCACCCAATCTGCCTTCATCTCCTCGTAAAGAGGAAGTAGCTTCTCCCGATGAGTGATGCAATCAGTCAGGAATCTGTGAGTGTTCCATGCGCCTCCTGCGATATAGGCCCTCTCGCCGAGGTCCTGAAGAATCCATTGTTCGTCCGGCGCGTCCGGATGGTGCGGTGACCCGTTTGGCAGAAGGTAACCCTTGTCCATGGTCATGTCTGCCACGTGCAGATTCGGCATCGCGCGAAGGAGTAGTGCTTCCGAAGCTGTGGCTTGCTGCAGGTCGGTCATCCCCACGAACTCGAACAGGTTGAGTTGCGAAAATAGCCACGTGGCGCCGGCTCTATGCAGAGCGGCGATAAAGCGGTTCTGAACCTCTTGCACATCGCTGAACATCCGGATGGCCCAATGATCCAAATAGATCACTGGCTTTTGCAGACGTTGCGCAACGATGAAGCCGCCGTACCCGTTGGGTTTGATTGTCATGACCATACGCGACTCTAAGGCGGCGTTGGACGGACTGGAGCATAAGATCTAACCAACGTGGGCAGGAACACCGTGACGGCGAATTTGCTTGAGGTCGGCGCACGTTGTCAAACCGGACGAACTGACGACACCATGGCAAAAACCTATGTCTTGCTCGATGACCGTGGACAGCCGTTGGACGCGCACGTGTCTTTCCGTAGGGGCGCTTTGATCTTGCATAGCCGAGGCGGCACCAAAGGGAAAAACGTCCGGAACGCGGATTACGCGATTGGATTGCGGACGCTGCTTGGCCGCCTGAAGAGCGCTCGTCTTGAGATCCGCGGTGCATGGCTGGATAGCAACACTGTGCAGACGATGCCGCTGTCTGCGCGTGAGATCCTTTCCGAGCCCGAGGGACACCTTGAGGCTGAGGAGATACAACGGCTTCTGACATCGCGGATGAAAACCGTGCGCGTAGACCGAGGTTCAAATGCAAGCGGCGGCAACTCAACTCGGCGCATCTTGATTCAGACCGCATTCGTCGGATCAACGGGTGCCTTTGCGGCGATCCTGAAATGTGGCGCTACCGACATCGATACCGGGAGCGATGAGCGCTTGCCTGTCGAGGAACTTAGTAAGGTCACTGCAGAGCATGTATGGATTGCGGTTCAGGAGTTCATCGCTGGAGATGTAAAACATGCGTTCGGCCCCTCGACTGACTATGACCTCATTGCGGACGACGGGAGCCGTCACCCTCCAAAGGCTGTTTTTGGTGTTGCTCTTTCTCTCGCCCTCCCGGATGTGAAGGTGCTGCCGCGCCATTTTGTAGGCGGGGAGGGCTCAACGAGCTTTCGCCTGCTACGGGCCGCTGGCTTCGAGATTTCCCGAAAGGACGGCAAGACGGATGCGCCAGTGGACCCTCAAGTTTTGACATGGCGGGAGGGCGAACGCCGGCTAAAGGCACATCAAGCCGGCGAACGGGGGCGGGGATTGTCGAAGGCCAAGAAGGCCGAGTTCATCAGAAAGCACGGGCGATTGTTTTGCCAGAGGTGCGGGGAGGACCCGGTGGCGAGGTTCGGTACTCCCCATGCGGAGGCATGCATCGAAGTGCACCACGCCTCGGTTCAGATCAGCGAGATGGAGCCGGGCCACATGACTATCCTGGCGAACCTGCAGTGCCTTTGCGCGAACTGCCACCGTTTAGTGCACCGACTTATCAAGAGGGGCGCCTTGATTCTGAGCGATGGCAAGCAGGCGGGGATTGGAGCGGCCGCATAACGCCACGATTGACCAGTAGACCTCGGAGGTTGGCGGATCTGATCTGCGTCGCAGCCAACGACCAACAACTGGCGCTTCGGAGAATATCGGAACGCTATCGTAATACCTGAATTTTGTAGCTTGCTTGACTTTATTCGTGTACGCTTAGTTGCCTTTTCTGAGACGTTTGCACAAGGATGAAAATTGAATTCAAATTCGCGGCATGACCGAAGAATGGATAATCTGCCTTACGAGATTGAGGCGGATGATATTTATCTGGATGAAGTCGATGCAGACGCATCAGCGGAGCCGCTAAAAAAGGATGCCTTTATATCACTGTGCGAAGAGATTTCCGACTGGAAGTTAGAAGCCAAGCTCGAAGACAACAATCGGTATTTTTTTCACATCAATGAAGTGCAACGCATCGAGCAAGGCAAGCGTAGCTTCGTGATTGGGCGAAAGGGATGTGGGAAAACCGCTATTTCCGAGTATTTGTGCAACCAGCTTGATCCGCTAACGTTTAGTGTGAAGTTGACATTTAAAAACTTCCCATTTAACGAGCTTTATGCTTTAAAGGATTCGGGATACACGGGTTCGCACCAATATATAACAGTTTGGAAATTTCTCATCTATTCTCATATTTGCCAGCTGATGGCAAATAATCAAGGGATCGAAAGCTCGGTTAGAGAAAAATTGCACCGCGCCTATATCGAAAATCAAGCGCCAACCCTGCCTCGCCGACTGAGCAAATGGTTGGATCGAGATTTTGGGTTGGAAATTTTCGGTGTCGGAGTGACGCTTGGCGGAAATAGGAAGGATGAGGAAACGCAGGCCAGCCTTATAGGTCGCGTGAATAAACTTGAAGACATCCTTCTCGCTAGCTTGGATGATGCAAAGTATCTAATAGTATTTGATGAATTGGATGAGGATTACAAAAACATCACCGACCAAGATCAATTCGACAAATACACCAGCTTGATTACAGGTCTTTTTAAGGCCACTCAGGATGTCAAGTCCGTCTTCGGTGGAGCCAAGCGCAATGTTCTGCCGATTGTATTTCTGCGTGATGACATATATGAGCTAATCCAGGATTCAGACAAGACAAAATGGAACGATCTTAAGATTGAACTCGACTGGGATGCCGAGAGAATAAAAAAACTAATTTCATTTAGAATTTCCCGCGCCATCGATCCCGCGGGGCCTATATTAACGTTTAACGAAGCGTGGCATAAGCTTTTCTCTAAATCCGACCTTCGCCTTGGGAATGGAGGAAAAAAATCCTTGCATTCTTTTGATTTTATTGCGCGGAGCACGCACCTGCGGCCGCGAGATTTTATTCAATATCTCAAATCCTGTTGCGAGCAAGTCGTCTCTGCCGATGAAAGGCCGTCATTAATTTCTCCGAAAATCATACGGAAAGTTGATACCGCGTTCTCCAATTACCTAAAAAGCGAACTGTCTGATGAAATTCACGGAATAGTTCCGGATATCTATGCGATTTTCGACATCATCTCGCAGTTGAGAAAGTGGTCGTTTAGCGTGAAGGAATTTACGGACTCATACAATCGACAAAAGAAGGTTAGCAATTTAAAGGAAAAAGACCCCGTTTTCGTATTGCAGATCTTATTCCTATTCAGTGTAATTGGGAATCATTGGAAGGGAGGCAGGGAGATGTTTAGATATAAACACAAAGAGCATCGTCTTAATTTCGATGATCCCATCGTCGTCCACAGAGGATTATTCAAGGCGCTGCAGATTGGAATTTAAGCTGCAGTGACCTTCTTGGCGAGTGACTCGCCCTGCGTCCGCAAAGGCCCCGCATTGAGCTTTAGGTATGCTCCGCACTGACATTGAGCTATGAGCCATGGCAGCGTGGTCAAGGGCATGGGAGCCGATAGGACAGCCGCCATCGGTGCGCGGGATAGTGGGGGCTTAAAAATTTCCCGAAGATTCGCGACGAGTCCTTGGGGTCCGTCGCGACGCCAAATCCCCCATGGGGCTGGTCCATCGCATGCCGCTTGGCCGGCTACCAATGGACGTAGAAGCCGTCTTGTGTAACGATGTGTTGGATCGGCGCACTCCCGGTCTATCAAGCGCGCCCTACCAACTGCTTGTGGCTCCGTGTTCCCCCCTTTCAATCTGTCAGGCGTCATCCCGCCATTCAAGACCACGCCGACGGACCCCGACGGGTCGCCTTACCGGACGGACCTCTGCACGCTCGTGGAGCAACTGGGAACCTCCGATGAAAGGCGCCGCATACTGGCTGGCCTATTGGGCTACCGAGCAGCCTTACGCACGCTGGGCGTTACGGCAGGCTTTCAGTTGATTGATGGCAGCTTTACCGAAGACTGCGAGAGGCAGCGCGGCCGGCCGCCGAGCGACATCGACTTGGTTACCTATGCGTATCTGCCTGTGCCGCCGAGCGCAGTGCCTGGGTTCCTCACGGCCTACCCGAACCTCTTCCAACCTTCACTGTCAAAGCATTGGTTTCACTGCGACGCCTACTTTGTTGACTTGGCGAAGTCGGCAGAACTGGTCCTTGACGACACGTTTTATTGGTACGGCTTGTTTTCCCATCAGAAAATCACTGCGACCTGGAAGGGCATGCTCCGCATCCCCCTGTTGGCTGACGACGAACAGGCTCTGCAGTTGCTCGCGCGGCGGAATCTGGAGGCCGACGATGGTGCGTAAGCTCGAACTGGACGCGTTGGTTAACGACTTGCACTCCGTCCGCAAGCTGCTTGCACGCAGGACTCCGGAAACCGACCCCATCGGCTTTGCGCAATTTACTAGCCGAGCCGATGAGTTGGAAGCTGCGATAGCGGAACTGGAGGGCACGCCGACCACACGAGCGAGCCTAGCGGTGTTCTTCTCCGGCCAGCCGGTTCAGGGCAGCCGAGGGGTTGAAGCGGGCTTCGCGGGCAAAGCCGTGGACATCATCCAGGACTTGATAGCAAAGCAATTCGCGAACTTGGAGATCGGGGCTATGGCAAAGACCGGTCCTGTCCCGCTTAGAGGGAACTCCGACATGCTGCTGACTGATGTGGCACGAGGATCGTTCGGGGTTGTTTTGGAGGAGGCGGATCGGCACGAGTCCCTCACGGAATCTCAGCTTACGGTGGCCGTTCGGAAGGTCGCAGAGGACATCCAGCAAGCAGGCGGCACAGACTCGGCTGGCTTTGACGAACTGATCGCTGAGATTGACTACCGGTACTTTTCCTCCCTCGGGGCGTTGTTCAAGTTGTTCGATGACTCACGCGCGACCGTTCGACTCGTCGAGAGCGAGCGCGACATCCAGCTCGATGATGAGGCCATCCATAGAGGCAGGGAGAGAACCGACGCCACCATCACCCGAGATGACGACAACATCCGTATGGTTGGACGGCTATGGGTTCTACCCGGGGATCGGCGGTTTGAGATGGTTGTCGATGGCATGCCAGACCGACTTTCTGGCACCGTGTCGAAGACCTTCACTGTTGAGCAGTTGGAAGGGCTGAACAATGGCGATCGCTGGGCTGTCCAGCTAAGGGAACGCACCATCGTCCGTCCAAACCGAACCCCGCAGGTTCGGCGCACCCTGTTGGGCCTTATCGAGCGTCTGGCGGCAACGCCTATTTAGAAACGCTTTGCCAGTGTACAGGCAGGGTGTACCCGGCAGCACTCTAAATGGGGCAGGTCCGGTCGCGCGGACGAGTCGAATGTTTTGCTGATTGGACAGAATTGCGACCGCCCTTAGAGTTCGCCTGCACACTTCATTGGACGGGCCGATGCCGCCTCAGCTCCACCCAGCGAGGCCAAGCCGCGGTGCCCAGTGAGGCGAATGACTGGTTTCACCGGCGGATTCAACCGGTCGATGCAACACATTGGCTGAACATCTCAGCGGGTGTCTGGAAGCCAAGCGTCTTGCGCGGCCTCTTGTTCAATTGTCTCGCGATCGCGTTGAGCTGAAGCTGCGAGATGCCTGAGATGTCCATGCCCTTGGGCATGTACTGCCTGAGCAACCCATTCGTGTTCTCGTTGCTTCCGCGTTGCCACGGGCTTTGCGGGTCACAGAAGTAGATCTGGATATCGGTGGCCATCGTGAATTGCTTGTGAGCATGCATCTCCGTGCCTCTATCCGTAAGCGTTCGGCGATACCATCTTGACCGTGTCAGGGCGGATCAGCTAGCAGTGCGTCTCGCAGCGAATCAGCGTCGAATCGAGGTAAGCCATCGAGCACCCCTGAATCGTTGAATACACAGCTTCCCTCGTGCTTGCAGAATGCATATGCAACGGCGCCGCCGAACTTCCAGTCGCCGCGGGTGGTGACGTCGACGATATAGGGCCGACTGGAATCTTCTGTGATCTCTATCGGCGCCTCGCTGATGGAGGCCCAGCAGAAGTCGTTAGGGCCTTCTCCCTCGAACATGAGGAAGGAGGTCATCAGGCTGGTAGCTGGGACGTCATCATTCCTGCGCAGAGACAACCGCGGAGGCGCTCTCCCAAGTTCGCGGAACACCTCGGCGACGAGCGACTCAACCGCCAAGACGTCGGCGGGCGGTTGCGAGATGGGGATGAACAGACTGTCTGCCACACGAGCGAGTGTAGTAGTAGCTCAACCGTGCGCGAAGGCCTGCCAGCGGTGCGGCAGCAGTTCGTCGATGCGGCTATTCGGCTGTGTCGGAAGGCGCAAGAACACGTCCTTCAGATAGGCATACGGATCGTGCCCATTGAGCTTGGCTGACTGGATCAAGCTCATGACGGCTGCGGCGCGTTGCCCGGCGCGCAGGCTCCCGGCGAACAACCAGTTGCCTCTGCCCACTGCAATCACGAGGTCATTCTGCCCATGTCGGGCAAGAGGTCGAAGTCTTCTACCGCTGGCACGCGCTGTACGGCCGTCGTGTGCGACGGCAGTACAGCGAGCAACGAGCGACGGGCGAGGTTGTTCACGTTGAGGTGAGTCCTGGGGCCGTCATCGTGGTGGCAGCCTGGATGCTTGACGCAGCCTCCTGCGCCGGCATGAACCTTGGCGCTCCACGCGCATCCATCGCCGCCCTGGCCGAACTGCATCAGCTGCTGTCGCAACGCGGCCTTCGGCGAAGCTCTCCCGGTGTCCATCACACCGATTGCGAGGAGCAAGATGACGAGTTCACCCAGACCACACCTGCGGAGCATGGTGCCGGCTGCGCCGGTGTCGCAGCGGCAGTTGAGCATGGCATTCGAGTCCCCAGTCCTTCAGGGAATGTGCCCAAGCGAACGCGCCAACGCGATCGCTCAACTGGCGATCCTGCTGCTTCAGGCGGCGGGTGTTCAGCGAACGGGAGCTGACGATGGCGAGCACTGATCTGTTGCCCGCCACTGTGCTGCGTCGCAAGGCCGTCGTCTACGTGCGGCAGTCCACCCAGACGCAGGTTCAGAACAACCTGGAGAGCCAGCGCCGCCAGTACGACCTGGTCGAGGAAGCACGCCGCCGTGGATTCACGCAGGTCGAAGTCATCGACGATGACCTCGGTCGGTCCGCGAGTGGCATGGTGGCCAGACCCGGCTTCGATCGGCTTGTCGCGTGGCTCTGCGCCGGCGAGGTCGGCGCCGTGCTGTGTTTCGACGCCTCGCGGCTGGCGCGCAATGGTCGCGACTGGCATCACCTGCTGGAGCTTTGCGGCTTGGTCGAGGCCCGTGTCATCGACCTGGATGGCGTCTACGACCCGTGTCGTCCCAACGATCGGCTGCTACTGGGCATGAAGGGCAGCATCAGCGAGTTCGAGCTCGGCGTGCTCAGGGCGCGCATGTTCGAGGCCGCCCGCGCCAAGGCCCAGCGCGGCGAACTGCGCATCAGCGTGCCCATCGGCTACGTCTGGCATCGCGAAGTCGGTTTAGGGTTTGATCCCGACCTGCGCCTGCAGGAGGCGATTCGGTTGATCTTCGCTCGCTTTCGCAAGCTGGGCAGCGCGCGCCAGACCTTTCTGTCGCTCGCTGCCGAACAGGTTCACTTCCCGCGTCCCTCTGATGGCAAGAAGATGGTGACGTTCGACTGGACACCGATCCGCTATCGCAACGTGATCTCGGTGCTCAAGAACCCCTTCTATGCAGGCACGTACGCCTACGGCAAGAGCGAGAAGCGCACCACCCTGGTGGAGGGGCGGCTGCGCAAGAGCTACGGACACGGCAAGCCCGTCGAGCAGTGGGAGGTGATGCTGAAGGACCACCATGAGGCCTACATCGATGGGGCCGAGTTCGAGCGCAATCAGAAGCAGCTTGCCATCAATGCCTACGGTAGAGTCGATGGCGTGAAGTCGGGGCGCGGCGGCCGAGCGCTGCTTGCGGGGATGCTCTGCTGCGCACGCTGTGGCCGCCGCCTGACGGTGGCGTACACGGGCCGAGGGGCTGGCCAACCCGTGTATCGATGCGACCGCCGTAGCGTGCAGTTGGCGCTGCCGCAGTGCTTTGCCTTCGGAGGCCGTCGACCCGACGAGGCTATCGCACGAGAGCTCCTGAGAGCGGTTGAGCCCTTGGCCGTCGAAGCGGCATTGCAAGCTGAACGGAGGCACATGGAAGTCCAAGCGGACCAGCGGCGAATCGTGGACCTGGAACTGCAGCAAGCACGCTATGAAGCAACGCTGGCAGAGCGCCGCTACGCGGCATGCGACCCCGACAACCGTTTGATCGCCGCACAGCTCGAGAAGAGCTGGGAGTCGGCGCTGCAGCGTGTGCAGGCATGCCAGCGGCGCGTCGACACAGTTGACCAAACGCTGTCGGCCGTGGCGATGCCCGACCTCAGCGGGCTCGCCCAAGATCTCTCTGCCGCATGGGATGCGCCCGGCGTGACGATGCGCACGCGCCAACAATTGCTTCACACCTTGGTCCAGGAGATCATTGCCGATCTCGATGAGAAGACGCGAGAGATCGTGCTGACGATTCATTGGCGTGGAGGCCAGCATTCGCAGGTCAGGCTCGCGAAGCCGAAGTCCGGCGAGCACGGCTGTCGAACTCCCGATGAAGCCCTGGCTGTCATGCGTAGCATGGCGGGCAAGTGGTCCGACGAGCACATCGCCGCGACCCTCAATCGCATGGGCCTTCCCACAGGTCAGGCGAAGACGTGGACCGCGCATCGCGTGAGCTCCGTGCGCAGAGTGAACGACATCCGCGCGTACCGTTCAGCGCACAAGGATGGGCAGTGGTTGACCATGTCGGAAGCCGCTGCCGAACTCGGCGTCAACAACCATCGCATTCGGCGTCTGATCAAGGACGGCATACTGCCCGCGGAGCAGGTGGTGCCGCGGGCGCCGTATCAGATTCGAGCCAGCGACCTGCTGGATCCGAAGGTCATCGACGCGGTAGCCCGAACAGATCGCCCGTGTCGCGCCGTCGGCGAGAACCAGATCTCAATGTTTTCAACTACTTAACGAAGTGGGGCACTATGAACAGGTCATTGCAATCGGCCGGATCTGGTTCTCCACCCAGTTGTTGTCCGCAGGCAAGTTGCCATCGTCTAGGTAACGCGTCAGCGCAGGCCAGCGCTTCAGGCTGTAGTTCAGTGCTTTGGCTGTCCCTGAACCTTCCGGGACCTTGAGCCGCTGCGCGATCATCCAGGCATGCAGTGCCTCGGCGATCGGCCGACCCCGCGCTTGGCGGATGCGATGCCGCTCGTCTGCGTCGAGATCCTTCACGTCGCGCTCGATCGCGTAGAGCCGGGCGAAGTACTGAATGCCTGCCTCTGCGATGTGACTCTTGTTGGCTGTGTGCAGCTCGACGAACTTTCGCCGGGCGTGGGCCAGGCATCCAGCCTCGACGACGCCCTTGGCCAGCAGGGGCTTATAGCCCGAGTAGTCGTCGCAGACCAGCGCGCCGCGCCATTCGCCCAGGAAGTCCTGCGCATGCTGGCCAGCCCGGCTGTCGGCGAAGTCGTAGACACTCTGGCCACTGCCGCTCGATAGCAACTAGAGCCTCCGTCGCTGCGCGATTTCAGCTAACTGTGGATGGAGGCTTTGTCTACCCTAATCTGCTTGGCGCCTGGTCAAAGCTGACCAAATGTCTGCTGCGTTAGTCTGTGAATTACACAGTCGACCCGTTGCGAGCGTTCGACGTTGGTCTGCTGATGGCGGCTATGCAGCGGTTGCTGCCAGTCACCTACTCGCAGTGAATGCGCGGTTTGCGCACAAAGCAGCCGCTCGCATTTTGTGGTGCATGAAGGCAAATCAAAAAGACGCAAGATTCGGGCCGCTTTAAGGTGAGAGAGATACTGCAGAACGCGCAACACTTATTGCGGACTGATTTAATGAGACGGCCTCCACGCACGCCAGAAGTACGGCTGGCTAGTGATAGGGCCTGGCGATTGATTGAGCGGCTGGCGCCTGCCCGATCGCCCCAGCAAACCGCCGACGAAGCACGACCCCATCAAGATCTGCCGCATGACAAGCTTCCTTAATGCCTACCTGACGGAGTACGACGACTCCCTCTCCGGCGACTCCTACATCGACCCTATAGGCACGCTAATCGTCTGGTCCGCCCTGGGACGGCAGGTCTTCGACGACCGCGTCAACTCGGTGTCGAACGACGTGCGCAACTACACGCTCAACCTGTTCCACCACCATCTGGTGCGCAGGCTGGTGCTCGATGACGAATTGCAGCTCGGTGCCTCACTCCGGCGCCAGTACGGAGGCAAGGAAGCCCTGGCCTTCAAGCAAGCCTGCCTGATCCTGCTGGAGAACCTGTTCGTCTTCTCCCTGCTGCGGCACCAGGGCACGGCCGGGGTGGTGACCGCCGGCGTGCTGGGCATCTCTAATGCCAGGCGAACCTGGGATCAGCATGGCGAACAGACCCGGCTCCTCTTCACACACAGCAAAGAGGGCCAGGTGCTGGTGCGCCAGCTCGGCCTTGGTGTCAGCGGCCGGTACAAAACGCCGCTGATGAAGATCGGCTTCTTCGACACGGACTACCAGTACCACCTGCCCAAGTTCCAGCCCTGCTGGTCGCGGGCCGAGGCCTTCATCGGCCAGAAGGGCTGCGCGCTCGCCACGCTGGAACGCGAGATCTACAGCTTCCTCAGGGAGCAGCTCCCCGCGCTGAAGCACATGGGTGCGATCGCCTTCGAGAACGTCCCCACCGCCCTCAGCAAAGGCTATGCAAAGGCCTTCGGTTCATCGCCTGCCGTCGGCGCCTATGCGCGGGACTTCTGGCTCGCGGAGACCGGCCTCGGTACCGGCGCTGCCGGTGCAATTTTTGACGTGCTGGTGGCCGACCTCGATGGCGAGGCCGATGCACGGGAAACCGTGGAGCGGGCCATTAAACGCACGAAGCGACCCGAAGACAGGGCCAAGCTGGAACAGATCGCTCGGGTCGAACCCTTCCTCGCAGACTGCGCCTTGCTGTTCTCGCTGATGACCACGGCACGCGAGCACTCCGTGGACACGGTCGCCCAGGCCTGGCGCCACATGTTCGGCCGCGGCGACAACCGGCTGCCCGAGCTGGCGGACCGCGCGGGTGATATCGCGCAGCTGCCTGCGCTCAAGGGCACGCAGGCCGGCGGCCGTTTCGTCGCGCTGCAGCAGGCCGCCCGTGCGGGCAACACGCAGGAGCAGGTCCGGGCACTGGCGGCGTACCACGGCAAGGTGATGGACCTCCGTGGCCAGGCGGCGTGGCTTTCTATAGGCGACGGCGCCAGGATCAAGGTGCATGCCCGCACAGCGGCACCGCCGCCACCGGACCACAGGCCGCCGGGCTCCTGGTTCAACAACTACTACCTTCCACAGTTCACCAGCCTGGTGAAGGGTCTGCAGGGAGTGGGCACATGAAACTCCTCGCCGAACTGCAGAGGCAGGTCGGGGCGCTGGACGTACTGCGTCGCGCCTGGTTCACCAGCTTCAACACCGACATCGAGTTCGTGGAGCGCCACGTGCTGCCCGCCACCCTGGGCGCGAACACGCCGCGCATCCGACTTGAATACGAGCAGTTGCAGCAGGAGCTGACCACCCGGGATATCGATTTCCGGGTCTTCTGCGACCCGCGCTTCCTAGAGACGCACCGCATCAAACGTACCTGCATACCGGTGCACGGCATCCGACCCCAGCGCGCATGGAACCGGGACAAGGACGGCTTCTCCAGCAAAAGCCTGTTCCACCCGAAGGTCATCTACCTGGAGGACCGCAAGGGCCGACGTGTCATCGGCGCCGGAAGCGCCAACCTCACCGTCTCCGGCTGGGGCAACAACCTCGAGGCCTTCCGCTTCTTCGAGGTGAAGAGCTACCGCAACTACAAGGAGATCCGCAGCTTCTTCGAGCAGCTCTGCAAGGCGGTAGACATCGAATGCCCCCTGGACCCCAGGCCCCGGTTCTCTCGCGAGGTGGAGCCCTGGAAATTCGTCCACAGCTACCAGGACACGACCTTTCCCGCACAACTGCTGTCCGGTGCGGCCGATGCCGACCTGGCGGTCTGGTCGCCTTACCTGCCGCAGGACCTGGGCGAATTCCTCCAGCGGCTCGAACACGCCGCCGGTACGGAGCAGCTGCGGGTGCATCTGGTGGCGGACCGCTCGGCCGGCCACGTGCGCACCGGCTGGAGCCCGGCGCTGGCGCAACTGCAGGACTCCAGACGGCTGAGCTTCCGCAAGAACCCGGCCCACCTCGATACCCGCATGGAGCTGTGCCACGCCAAGGTCTGGAAGGTGGCGGGCAAGCTGGCCATAGGCTCGTGGAACTTCACCGCGCCCGGCTCCAACAGCCTGCGCAAGGACAACGGGGACTGGCATCCAGACAACAACGTCGAAGCCGGTTTCATCATCGACGACGAGCACGACTGGCAGCAGGCCTGCGGCGACGTGCTCGCAATAGGGCCTGAGCATTGCGCGACACCGGAGGAGCTCGAGGACGAAGGCCTCGTCGTTGAGCCGCTTCCACCGTTCGACCTGCACGTGAGTTTCGACTGGCACACGCAGGCCTACGGGTTCGAAGGCCTGTGGATGGAGGGCAGGCCGGGCGCCGGCTATGAGATCTTCCTTCCAGGAGTCAAGGAAGCCCGCCAGCTGGAATGGAATGGCCACGGCAGGCCCATCTCTCCCACGGGAATCACGGTGGATGATCGCGCCCTGCTGCAAGACCGGGTGTTCCGCGTGGTCCGCGGCCAGGAGTTGGTGATGCGCGGCATCGTCAGCGAGCTGCAGACCTCGGCCCGGCGCGCCCAGCATTTCGACTCGCTGGAGGACCTGTTCTACGCACTGGCCGTGGGCGACGACGTGGCCGACCTCGGCTCCCTGCCCTTTCGCATTCCGCTGGACACCGACACGTTCGCGGACGACACGCCAGACGAGCCGCGGCCGGACCACGAAGAGACCGGTCAGGACACCGACACCCGCGCGCCGCTCAGCTACTTCCGCCTGTTCCATTCCACGCATGCCTTCCGGCAGAAGCTGCAGGCGCTGGAAAAACTGGAGCGGTTGGACCAGCAGGTCTTCATGTGGCCGGGCTGCCTGCAGGAGCTGGTGGACAAGGTGCGTGGCGAACTCGGGAAGCCCGGCCGCGAAGTCTTCCACTGGTTCCTCGTCCAGGAAGTGAACTGGCTATGCGAAAGCGCGTATGCCGTGCGCCGCAAGCTCGTCCATGGCCGCAGGCAGCGGGAGCCGGAATACGAGCCCGTGCCCGAATTCCGCTGGCGGGCCCTGAGCTTGCCCTTGGTGAAGGCGCCGGCCGTGGCGGCCAGATACCTTGAGCAGGTCAATCGGCAGTGGGGGCAGCATGCCTAGAGAGTGGGGCGGACTGAGACCCGAGCAGGTCGCGCAATGGATCAATTTCGAACAGGGCAATGCCGGCTGGTCCTATCGGCCGGGTGAGAAGAGCATGTCCTCGCGGCAGGCCGAGGGCGTAGCTCATCTGTGGAACGGCCTGTCCCGCGACCGGGTGGCCCTGCTCGCCGACGAGGTGGGAACGGGCAAGACCTTCCAGGCCCTGGGTGTGGTCGCGCTGCTGTGGCGCATGAACCCCAAGGCCAAGGTGCTGGTGATGGCACCCAACCGCGACATCTGCCAGCACTGGGAAAACGAGCTGGCAGCCTTTGTGAAACACCACTACCGCGAGGCCGATGGCCGTGTGAAGCAGGGCGACAAGGCTATTCCGGCTGCCGCTGCGTTCTACGGCTTGCACGAGCTGACCGAGGCCATCGAAAAGCGGTCGGGTCAGGAGCAGCCCACGCAGCTCTACATCACCAGCATCCGATCGTTGAGCGGGCTGCTCACGGGCGACGAGAAGGCCGACAAGGGAACGGCCGCCAAACGCGAGGCCGGGGACTGCCACCGGCGCATCAAGGCCGCGCTGGGCCCGGACGGATTCGACCTCGTGGTCGTGGACGAGGCCCATTACTTCCGCAACAGGCACGGTGGCTCGCAGCGGGTAGCAGCTGCGGGCGCCTTCTTCGGCGGCCCGGGCGACCGGCTGGCCCAGCGCGCCCTGCTGATCACCGCCACGCCCAGCCACACCCACCTGGGTGATGTGCCCAACATCCTGGGCTTCTTTCTCAAGGATCACGACGAGCTGCGCGACTGTGCCCCGGAAGAGCTCATGCGCGCCCATGCCCTGCGTCGCTTTCGAATCATGGCCGGCACGGGTTTCACCAAACACCAGTACCGGGCCGAGCGCGCCATTCCATGCGACTTCGCCGGCCAGCACAGCGCCGAGGTCTTCTTCGCGCTGTACCAGCGCAGACTGGTGCACGAGCTGGGCGCCACCGAAGAAAAGCGCCGCATGCTGTATGGATTCCTGGAGGGTTTCGAATCCGCCGGGCCGGACGACCAACTGGGAGCCCTGCGTCAGGCAGACAGCAAAACATCTGACGAAGACCACCACGCAGACGACTTCCACAAGGCCAGCGATACCGAGCTGCTCCGCAGCTTGAGCCAGGAATTCAGGCTGCACCACGCGGAAGCGCCCGCACATCCCAAGTACGGCCGGCTGGTGGATGAGTGCCTGCCGCGGGGGCTCTTCGATGCGTCCGGACGGGCACTGCACGAAGACAAGCACCTCGTCTTTGTGCGCCGCATCCCTTCGGTCCGTGAACTGACCCAGCGCCTAAACGAACGCTATGACCGGCTGCTCGCCCGGCATATCTGCGATGCCTGGGGCGCCCCCGACAAGGCCTTCGAACTGTGGAAGCAGCAGCACTGGTCGCGTGAGGGCCTGGACGCCGTCATCGGCAGTACGCCCTTTGAACCCCGCGAGGATCTGGGCGGCGACGAATCCAGCATTGAGGACAACGACGATGACAAGGAAAATGATGAGAAGCAGGAAGGCAGCACGCATGCCCACCTGGGCTCCCGCATTGCCGCACTCTTCGTGACCCGGAAAGTGAATCGAAAGGAAGGCGAGAACACCCTGAACCCGGAAGAACTGCGCGCCACGCATGCCTCGCTATTCAGTCGGAAACTGCGCAATAGCACCAGCCTGTATGCGATGTTCCTCGAGCCCGCCGCGGACTACCTGGACGCCGGATACGACTGCTTCTACGAATACCCGCAAGGCGGCAAGACCCGCGCGGACTACGGCAAGGCGGCGTTGGCACAGCGCCTGGGCCGGTACGGACAGCTGAAGGAAAGCGTCAAGGGAAAGTTCAAGGACCCGGCGCCCCAAGGTGCAAGCCTGAAGCCTTACGACGACGGTCCGGTCCTGACGGTCTGGTCCCTCGTCCTGCCGCTGCTGCCCCAGGCGACCCGGGACATCCTGCAGCGCTGGTCGAACGAGCGCCCCGACATCGCGGAGAACTTCAGCCGCTACCTCCAGGCCGGCCTGCTGTTTGCCAGCCCGGTCATGGTCGAGCTGTACGCCTGGCAGGTGCGCTGCGAGCGCTCGTCCTGCGACACGAATGCCGGCGTGCAGCAGCGCTACCGCGCCTTCTTTGAGCATGCCTGCAGCCACATGGCCGGCTCACTGCTGCTGCGGTATTTCGTCGCGGCGCTGACCACCTTCGAGCAGCTTTGCGACAAGATCGTGGGACGTTCTCCGGGCGACTGGAGCCAGGGATGGCGCACCCTCACCACCCTCTCCAGTCCAGCGGCCTATGCCAGCGGCGAGTCCAGCCACCGGCAGCACCTGATCATGGGTTTCAACAGTCCCTTCTATCCCAACACGCTGGTGACAACCTCGGTCTTCCAGGAAGGCGTGAACCTGCACCTGAACTGCCGCAAGGTGCACCACTACGGCATCGCATGGACGCCCGGTGACAACGAACAGCGTGTCGGCAGGGTCGACCGGCTCTTTGGAAAGGTCAACGGCCTGCTCAGGGAAAGCGATCCCGGTGGCGTGACGCTAGACATCCATTACCCCTACCTGGAAGGCAGCTTCGATGAGGATCAGGTTGGCTCTTTCATAGAGCGCAAGCATGCGGTCGAGGAAAAGATGGACCTCTGCATGCAGGGCAGCTTCGACAAGGAAATCCGCCACGCCCACTCGGACTGGAAGCAGTTCCTGCGCCAGCCGGTCGCCGAACAGGGCCTTCAGGACCCCTACCCGGCACGGTTCGGGGACAACGACGTTCCAAAGCATGCCTACGGCGGCAGCGACGAGGGCCGAGACTGACCGGTGCGCTCCCTGACCAGTTATGCCCATAGTGCGCGCTTCAGGGCCCGACCGGCATCCGGCCGCCACCAAGCTGCCTCCAAAGGAGTTGGTCAACGAATGACCGCTTGAAGGAGTCGCGGTCATCCAGACCTCAAAATCCAATGCCCAAGACCTGTCTGAAGTCGACGCTGCAGCGGTTGTCGCCGGTGGCCGCCATGGCATCCGCCCTGCGCCCTCATCCCTGCCATTAGACCCCACGTTCAAAGCAGATGGGTTGCCCGATTCAGGTTGTGGGCCGCGCATGCTCTCCAGTTGCCCCTCCGTAGTTGGTGCTAATGCGTTCCGCGGCGAGGTCTACTGCTCAGCGGTGCTGGTCGGGGTTGTTGCGAGATAGTCCCGGAGCTGGAATCCAAGCGATGAGCCGGCGTCGACAAGTCTGTCGAGTATGTCGAGCGTGGCCCTGCGTAGCCGGGCGTCTCGGATGAGCGCCTCTCGGTGCTCATGGACTGCGACGCGGCAGATGGTCTCTGCGTGCCAGAGGCAGTTGCCATCATCCAGCATGTCGGCAGGAGCCCTGTTCAAGGCGTCTCGCAATTGCGGGAGGGCCGACGGCAGTGCCGACACGCGCCCGACGCCGGCAGCTATCTGCAGCAGGTGGCTCAGCCCTGCGCGGCTGTCACCAACTGCTACCAGGCAGTCGGCAACGAAGCGCGGGCGGGACCTGAACAGGCTCAGGTCGTACAAGCCCTTGGTCCAAGGTATTGAGCACAGCAGCAGCGTCGCGAGCACGTCGCCCAAATTGCTGTAGAGCCGTCGACTCTTTGTCCTCAGCGAGTCTTGAGGAAACACCTTGGCCGTAGCCCTGTCCCAGATCCGCCAGAGGGCGGATGAGTTCGCGAACTCCTGTTTGGCCGAGTCGGCGAGGGCTGACTCCAGCAGTCGAGCACTGAGCTCTGGCGCGTTGTCAATGCAATAGTCGAGCGCCGCAAACAGCGGAGACGTGTCGTTCGGCTGCGCGAGCAGCTCCTCTGCAAGTAAGTCCGCCAGCTCCCAACGCGCCTCGAAGTCGATGTCGTCGAGGCCGTGACGATCGCTTCGGGGCCTGTTCTCTTGGTCTGCTGCCAGTTTGGTCAGCGTGATGAGCGCCTGGAGTCGCCAGTTTCCCGGCACTTCACTGCGCGCTGCACCGACTGCTATCAGCCACTCTTTGATGGCGATGAGACTGCTCGGAGAAGGTCGCGCACCGGGCTTCATTTGCTGCAAGGCCTTGCTGAGAGTGCGGCCCGTGGTCGCTCGAGCCTCGTCAACAACGTCACGACGGTGGTCATACGGTTTGCTCATCGCGCTGACGAGCGCGTCGGCGTACTGCGCCAAGCCCGTCACCAACACCTCCGCCAGGACTGGCTGCTGCGGCCTGAGGTCTTCAGCTATCGCCTTGGCTGCTGCCCAGCGCAGCTTCCACATCGGCTCGGTCAGGATATTGACCAAGGCATCAAGCATCTTGGCCTGCGACGGGTCGAAGGTTGCTAGTCGTATGACTGTGCGAGCGCGAACCTCGCCCAAGGAATGGTCACGCCGCAGCCACGCGTCCTTGTCCTCACGCGTCGCTGTTCGCTCGAGCACCGTACGCCGAGCCCATTGCAGGGCCTCGGAATTGTCAGCTGGCCACTTCGTACACAACGCATAGGTCAGTTCGTCTTCCAGACCGGCATGCATGACGCTTTCATCGTCTTCCACTTCTTTGGCCAAACGGACGAACTCTTCGTACGCCTCAGATGCCGACGAAAAACGCTCTCTGGTTGCGGAGTCGGCGCCTGAAAAGCGTCCCGTAATCGCTGCGGCCCAAGTTCGCAGCTCGGAGATGCGGTTCATTCGCGCCATGCGAACCCCGGCGTTGTCGCTGGCTTGCTTGAGCTCAGGCTCTAGGTTGGCAATCTCAAGGGGTATCCACTTGCTGTCTTCGGTGGGCTCTCCTAACTTGAGGCCGCGAGCGTCCATGCGCTTGAGGCCCATGCGCCAGCCGTCCGGCACGTTCGCTGCGCCCTTCAGTGCCTCCAGATGTGCGTCCAAGATTTTGTGGATAGCTTCGCGAAGCTCGGGGCGCTGGAGTTGCAGCCCAAGAACGAGTACCTCGAGGTGTTGCCGACGGTGGGCAAGTCTGTTGCTCGCCGCACGCTCTTGCTGCCGCACATCGTCCAGCCCGTCGTGGCCTCCGTGGATAGCGAGCGCACCCACCTCCTGAACACTGCGGGCAATGTCATCGGAGAAGAACTGCGGGCTTTTGAAGATGGAGAGCAGCTTCTCGGTGACCAGCTCGGGATGTGCAATCAAGACGCCTGCAACCAGCCCGGTGGTGAAGCTCGACTCCCCTCGCTCCAGGATGACCTCGAGCACCTGTGAGACTAGCTTGGGCTGCGGCTTCGCTTCGATGAGCAGGCGCTCTTCCAGCGCCATCAAGGCTGAGTTCAACAGGTAGCTGGTGACGCTCAGTCCGCGATACGCAGACCACAGCGGAAAACTGTGGATGTGCGGCCGGCCGGTAGGGCTTTGTTCCCCAGGGATGATGACCGTTTCCTCCTCGTTCGTCTTTGCAAGCGACTGCGCTGCGTGATTGCACAGCCCTACGACGGAGATAACGCTCTTTGGCCAAGCGTAGAGCAGCTGTGAGCGAAAGGGTCCCTGCAGAGCCGACGGCGGGAAGAACTCGTGCGCCGCTCGCTCGCTGAGGCCCAGCTCCGCTTCCCGTCTACCCATTCCGAACTCGCGGGTGACCTTGGGCTCAAGCTCGATGTAGAGCGCCTTGAACACCCGCCACACCAGGTCCGGGACGAACAGGCACGCCTCTCGACAGTTCTTGACGTTAACAAGGAACTGCAGGCGCTCCTCGGCGTGGAGATCCCTACCGTCTGAGTCTGCTGCGATTCGCTTCAGTAGACCCTCAATGAACGTCTCAAACTTGGCAGGGGCAGCCCCTAAGCTCCGGCACAACAGTGCAAAGAACCGCTTCCCGACCGTTCTCTCTTGGTGCCAATCGTCGGAGTCTTGCTTGCAGAAGTACTCTGCCATGTTGAACACATCCAGCGTTCGCTGAGATGGCTTGTGCCATTTCGCCTCATGCGAGGTTGCGTCTTCAGCGAGCTGCACGACCCAGGAGTGGTTCTTTGGTGGCAGACTTGGAAAGACTTTTGCAACCAAACTGATGACCAGGTCCCATGCCTTGCCGACAGGCGCGGCCATGCTCAGCTGCAGCCTTATCTCCTTGAAGCTCGGGTCGTCGGCCGTGCCTGAGTAGTCGAGCGACGTAGGGCCCTTGCAAGCAACCCGTAGTAGATGGCTCAAGCGCTGCAAGAGGTTGGCGCTGTCGAAAGACACATTGCTGCCCAGCTTTGCGACCAGGTCTTCAACCCGCTCTGAGCGCAAGAGGCCAATGGCGACCTCATCTCGCCACAGTTGAGGAATCGCCGGGTCTTGTGCGAGGGCTGCTTCCAGCAACGCATAGGCGTCCTCATCGCCTTCGGCTGAGCGCTGAGCTGTCCATGCGCGCAGAGCCCGGCGCATGCCGGCATGCGAGCCGAGCTTCCCGAAGAGCGCACCCCAGTCGCGCTCGGCCCCTCGGACCTCTCGCTCGACCTTAAAGAAGAGCGACCAGTCCTCCAAGACGTCGTGGGCAGGAGCTACTCGGTCTGTCGAATCCTTTGCCAGAGCGTCGTCACGCACGAGTGAGGCCACCGCCTCTGCATCCGCGGGAGCTTCTACGAACTGTGCGAAGCGCTCGGTGCGCGTGTAGCAGACCTCGTCGAAGGCAACCCGGCGGCGACCCGCCAGGCCTGGCGCCAAACCTACGCTCGGTGCCACCCGCTCTGTCCAGAGCGCGAGTCGCAGATCGTTGGCTGTCGCCTGTGGGAGGGCAGCACCTGCAGCGGTGTAGTTGAGAGCGAGGCGGACGTAGAACGGTGCCCGCAGGACTTCTCGAACGCTGCTATCTTTGGATACTAGGGGCTCCAGAGGCGTCCCGGCCACGGCCGAGGATAGCTCTGCATCTGTGAGCAATGGAACGTCGACGACCTGGAAGGTGAAGTCGAAGAGGAAGTTAGCGAACAGGGCATTCAGCGCATAGGAGCGAGTCGTGACACATAGCCTGGCCGTCTTATGCCTGCGCATCAGTGTCAAGAGCTCCTCGAGGGCGCCAGGGTTCCTAGCTTCAAGCGTCTTCTCCAGCGAGTCGATGACGATGGTCGGACTACCGCTGCCTAGCAAGCTGGCGAGGTTCAGAAGTGCATCGGGCATCCCACTGAGCGATTGGACTGCGCTCAAGCTTGGTTGGTCGAGTTCGTCGGCTCGGAAGAAGAACAGTGGGCCTGACTCGCGAAGCAGCGGAACGAGTTCCGCGATGACCGCTGACTTGCCAGTACCCGGCCCACCAGTGACGATCACCACTTGATGTTCGTCGAAGCCTGCTAGAACCTGAGCAGCACACTGACCGCGAGGAATGTGGGCCCCGTTCGGAAGCGATCTTGAGATAAGCGACAACTGGTAGCCCGCTCGGTCGCTAAAGCGTTCGGCGACGCTGCCCAGGCCACGCTGCTCCGTGACGCGACGGACCGCCTCCTGCAGGCCTGCCAGCGCGGTCGCCTCCCAAGTCTCGCGTGTGACGGTACCCACGTTGATGCCTTGCTCGAACACGTATGCGAACAGGCCGTTCCAGATCTGCTCGCCCGAGTCTCCGGGGTAGCCTGAGTCAAGCAAGGCTTGCGCAAGGCTCAACTCCTGAGAAGCTTCAACCCCGAGGTCGTGAATGTCGACACGCAGCCTTTGAAGCAGCTCAAAGACGAGCTCTTCGGTGTACTTCTCCGCCAACGTGCTCTGGGAGACATCCTTGAACGCCGTCCAAGTGCGCTTATGCTGGGCGTCGAACAGGTTGGACTCAAGCTTTCTCAGGAAATCGGCTAGGTCGACAGAGGCCCGCGACAGCTCGCAGAGCCGCTTGGCTGCTCGGTTGGCAGCCGTTCCGGGCGCGACTGTTGCGAGCACAAGCATGTCGCATGCACGGTCGAAAGGGCTTCCTTCGAGGCTTAGGAAGTCCCTCCAAGCCCCCTGGAGAGACTCGACGAACTCGCCGTTGCCAGCAGCGGCGTTTAGGCCCCGCTTGCACTGGATGAGCTGAATTCGTGACTGCTCCTTGTCTCGCAGGACGCAGTAAATGTCGTCGGTGTGGGCACCAGCGTACCTTGCCTCAAGGCGAAGGGTTTCAACGCGGGCGCCGTGTAGTCCAAATGCTGTCGGCAAGCCGGTCAGCATGTTGGCCAAGTAGAGCGTGGCTACCCGGGTCTGGAAGACGCCCCCACCGCCGCCTGTGGCGACGGCGCTGACGACCTGTGTGCCTTGCAGGGGTGGACGCTTTGGCTCATCTGTCTTGCTCATCAAAGATAGGCTTTCGCCGCGATGCGGCACTTCCTGCAAACAAGCATAAACGCTTCTAGCTCACCGGCAGATGAGCTCGCGTACAAGATGGCCGGGCGACACCAATCGTCCGCGTTGGGAGTCCAACGGCCATTCGAGGCGCAGGCGGCCGAAGGACCGGTTGTGGATGGCGCTGACATTGGGTCAGCGCGAGCGAACGTCCGAGTTCAGTTTGAAGCGGGCGTACCCAAAGGGCGGCTACGCGGCTGACCACCGGTCAAAAAAAGGGGTGGCCGAACGCATATGGTTGGGCACCCATCTTTGATTTCTTCAGTTGGCGCGGTGGACTCGCCACCAGCCGTGGCCACCAACGCAAGATCAGTGGCGCGGTCACGAAAGTCCAGTGGCGATCCGCACGAACGTAGCTAGCGCCGCAGGCGCAGGTCCCTTGCCGAGAAGACCGCGCTGGTTCGTCGAAACTACGAACTGGGCATGAGCGTGTCGCTCGTTGCGCACCAAGATGGCGTTGCTGCCAGTTTGTCGGAGAGGACGTCGAGGCTTTGACGGAGTCGAACGCAATATCGGTTGCTGGCGAACACATTCTGAACGATGACCCTCGTAAGTCCTCGAATCTGTAGCATCGCGGACAAAGTCATGCAGTGCTTAACTCGCCAGCAGGTATTGCAGCAAATCTTTTCGGATACCCTACCGGGTACCATCAGAAATAAAAAACCATTTTTCCTTTAATATCATATAGTTATAACTACTATGAAAATAGCCACCTGGAACGTCAACTCCCTCACCGCACGCCTGCAGCACGTGCTCGACTGGCTCATCGCCAATCCGGTCGACGTGCTGTGCCTGCAGGAACTCAAGATGACCGACGACAAGTTCCCGCTCGACGTGCTCAAGTCGGCCGGCTATGAAGCGGCGGTGTTCGGCCAGAAGACCTACAACGGCGTGGCGATCCTCAGCCTTGCGCCAATGCGCGACGTGGTGAAGAACATCGGCGGCTTCACCGACGACCAGTCGCGCGTGATCGCAGCCACCATTGAAACGCCGTCGGGTCCGCTGCGTGTGGTCAACGGCTACTTCGTGAACGGCCAGGCGCCGGGCACCGACAAGTTCGAATACAAGCTGAAGTGGCTCGACGCGCTGCGAGACTGGCTGCGCCAGGAAATGGTGTCGAACCCGAACCTCGTGCTGCTGGGCGACTTCAACATCACGCCGGAAGACCGCGACAGCTTCGACCCGGTGGGCCTGAAGGAAACGATCCACCACACCACCGAGGAGCGCAATCATTTCAAGGCGCTGCTCGAACTGGGCCTGACAGACAGTTTTCGCATGTTCGAGCAGCCCGAGAAAAGCTACTCGTGGTGGGACTACCGCATGCTGGGCTACCAGAAGAACCGCGGGCTGCGCATCGACCACGTCCTGGTGAGCCAGCCGCTGGTGCCGCGCGTGAAGGGCTGCATCATCGACCGCGTGCCGCGCAAATGGGAAAAGCCGAGCGACCATGCGCCGGTGGTGCTCGATCTGGACCAGGGGGCCTGACCGATGGCCGCGCCCACCCGCATCGCAGGCCGCATCGCATTGGTGGCCACCGCACTCGCGCTGTCTGCCTGCTCCCTGCTGAAGCCCACCGACAAGGCCGAAGGCGGTACGGGCGCCACCGCGACCTCCCCCACCGGCGAAGCCGCGCCGGACGACCGCAACGTGCCCACCGTGCGCCTGATCACGGCACAAACGCCAGCCGTGCGAACGTATCGCAAGATCGGCGCACGCCACATCTACAACAAGTACGCAAGCCGCATCTACAAGGGCAAGATCCCGCCGCTGGTGTATGCGGTGGTGGTGGTCGAGACCGAGATCGACGCCACCGGCAAGGTGGTGAACGTCACCTTCAGCCGCACGCCGAGCCATGCGCCCGAAGTGCCGCCGATGATTGCCGAACTGATCAAGGCCACGTCGCCACTGCCCAATCCGGGCAAGCTGGGCGGTCACACGTACGTTGACACCTGGCTCTGGGACAAGAGCGGGAAATTCCAGATCGACTCGCTGACGCTCGGCCAGCGCAGCAGGTAGCTTGGCACACCCCCAGGCTGCGCGCACTTCGTGTCGCTTCGCCCTCCCCCTTGCAGGGGGCGATACCGGCGGCCCGGCAAAGCCGGTTCCGCGGTATCCCTGGAACAAGTCCCGCGTTGTTCGATTGCAGGTCGTAAAAAAGGCCCCGAAGGGCCTTTTCATTCGATCCCGAGTTCCTGGATCTTTCGGGTGATGGTGTTGCGCCCGATGCCGAGCTTCTGCGCGGCCTCGATGCGTCGGCCCCGCGTGTTGGCCAGGGCCGTGAGGATCAGCCTCGACTCGAAGCGGCGCGTGAGTACGTCCCAGACGTCGGTGCGGCCGGCCGCCAGCAACGCCTGCGCCTCGACCTCCAGGCCGCTTTCCCAACTGCTCGCGCCTGCATGCGCTTCGGTGGATTCGGAAACGGCGGGCGCAGGCGCTGATTCACCGCTGGCCGCAACCGGCAGCGATGCGACGGGCTGGGCCGTTGCGGTTGGTGCGGCAGCCGCGGCTTCGGGCACGTGGGCCTCGGCGCCTGCACCGACGGCCATCACCTCGGGCGGCAGGTCCTTCGCTTCGATCAGCTGGGCCGGCGCCATCACGGTCAGCCAGTGGCAGATGTTCTCGAGCTGGCGCACATTGCCCGGAAAGCTGAAGGCCGCGAGCCTGGCCAGCGCCGCGTCGGAAATGCGCTTGGGCTCGACGCCGAGCTGGCGCGCACTCACCTGCAGGAAGTGGCGCGTGAGCGCGGGCACGTCTTCGCCGCGTTCGCGCAATGCCGGCAGGCGCAGGCGGATCACGTTGAGGCGGTGGAACAGGTCTTCGCGAAAGCCGCCGAGCTTGACGCGCTGCTCCAGGTCCTGGTGCGTGGCGGCGATCACGCGCACGTTGGCCTTCACCGAGTTATGGCCGCCCACGCGGTAGAAATGGCCGTCGCTCAGCACGCGCAGCAGGCGCGTCTGCAGGTCGAAGGGCATGTCGCCGATTTCGTCGAGGAACAGCGTGCCGCCCTCGGCCTGCTCGAAGCGGCCGCGGCGCATGGTCTGCGCGCCGGTGAAGGCACCGCGTTCGTGGCCGAAGAGTTCGCTCTCGAGCAGGTCTTTCGGGATGGCCGCGGTGTTGATGGCCACGAAGGGGCCGTTGGCGCGCGGCGAGTGCTTGTGCAGCGCACGCGCCACCAGTTCCTTGCCCGAGCCCGATTCGCCGGTGATGAGCACCGTGACGTTGCTTTGCGAGAGCCGGCCGATGGCACGGAACACATCCTGCATCGCGGGCGCCTGGCCGAGCATTTCAGGCGCCGCAACCATGCGTTCTTCGGCGACTTCCTCGCGCTGGCTTTCGTCGACGGCGCGGCGGATGAGCTCGACCGCGCGCGGCAGGTCGAAGGGCTTGGGCAGGTATTCGAAGGCCCCGCCCTGGAAGGCCGAGACAGCGCTGTCGAGGTCTGAAAAGGCCGTCATGATGATGACGGGCAGGCCAGGATGTTTGGCCTTGATCTTGTCGAGCAGGTCGAGCCCGGAACCGCCGGGCATGCGGATGTCGCTCACCAGGACCTGGGGACCTTGCTGATCGTCGTCGGCGGCCTGTTCGAGTGCTGCGAGCACCTCGCGCGTGTTCGTGAAACTGCGCGTGGGCAAGTCTTCGCGCAGCAGAGCCTTCTCGAGCACGAAGCGAATCGATTGGTCGTCATCAACTATCCAGATCGGCTTCATGCATCTCCTCTGTTGCCGGGGCTGCGCTAGGGCAGCGGAATCAATATCTTGAAATCGGTTCGGCCCGGGACGCTGTCGCACTCGATCACGCCGTGATGCTGCTGCACAAAAGTCTGTGCAAGCGTCAATCCCAGCCCGGTCCCGCCTTCCCTGCCCGATACCAGCGGATAGAAGATGCGGTCCTTGATCGTGTCCGGCACACCCGGTCCATTGTCGATGACATGCAATTCCAGTGCCAGTCGATACCACTGCTTGTTGAAGATCACCTGGCGGGCGATGCGCGTCTTGAAAGTGATCTGCGCATCGCCCGCCGCGCGGCGCTCGGCCAGCGCCTGTGCGGCGTTGTGCGTGATGTTGAGCGTGGCCTGGATGAGCTGCTCGCGGTCGCCGCGGAACTCGGGAATAGACACGTCGAAATCACGCTCGATGTGCAGGTCGCGCGGAAACTCCGCAAGGATGACCGAGCGCACGCGCTCGCACACCTCGTGGATGTTGACGTCGCCCACCACGTGCGGCCGGCGGTGCGGCGCGAGCAGGCGGTCGACCAGCGTCTGCAGCCGGTCGGCCTCATGGATGATGACCTGGGTGTATTCGATGAGGTCGCGCGACTCGACCTCCATCTGCAGCAGCTGTGCCGCGCCGCGGATGCCGCCGAGCGGGTTCTTGATCTCGTGCGCGAGGTTGCGGATGAGTTCCTTGTTGGCCTGCGCCTGGTCGATGAGGCGCTCTTCGCGGTCCTGCCGCACCTGATGCTCGAGCGGCGACATCTCGATGATGAGTTCGCCCTTCTTGTCGCCATGCGCGAGCGTGACCTGCACCGGCATGAGCTCGTGATTGACGCGGCGCAGGAAGGCTTCGTAGCGCAGCGTGGCGAAGTCGTTGCTGCTTGCGCCGTCGATCGCCGTGCGCAGCACCTGCGGCTCGTGAAAGCACGCACCGAACTGCGAACCCTCGAGGGTGCGCCGCGATGTACCCAGTGCGTCTTCGAGGCCTGCATTGGCAAACAGCACCGAGCCGTTGCTGTTGACCACCGCGATCAGCGTGGACAGCAGGTCGAAGGACTGGAAGCGCGGATTGGCGCCGCTCGCCTTCTTCCCGAACACCATATGGCTATTGCGACTGCTGCTTGTTCGGCAGGCGGCCGATCTCGCGACGGATGCCGGCGATGTCGCTTTCGTTGCGCGCCAGCTCGGCCTTCATTTCGGCGACGCGGTCCAGGTACTTCTGGTAGTTGCGGCCTTCGCTGCCCTGCTTTTCGGGCTCGCCGTTGTTGTATTCCTTCTGCAGCTCGGCCTGGCGTGCCTCGGCCTTCTTGAGCTCGGCTTCGAGCACCGTACGCGCCTCGCCGTCGCGCGCGCGCTGGTCGACGCCTTCGACACGCGGGCTGCCCGCCGGCGCGCGTGCCGCGGAGGAACCACCGGACGACGCGGAGCCGCCGCCCGAAGTCTTTGTGCCTTGCACGACCGTGACGTTGCCGCCTTCCATGACCTTGCAGCCCTTCTGCTGGGCGATGGTGGCGTTGTTGGTGTACTCGTTGCCGCAACGCCAGACGCGCTCTTGCGCGAGCGCCGGTAGCGCGATCAATGAACCGGCCAGAAAAATGAGAGAAGCAGTCTTCATGTGTATCGGTGGAGGGCGGCGACAAAGGTGCATTTTCGTGCAATTCGATGCCAACCGTGACCAAATGTTCCAGCCCAATGAAAAAGGACGGCCGAGGCCGTCCTTTTGTCTTGAATCCCCGTCAGGGGCCCGCCTTTACAGCGAGTAGTACATGTCGAACTCGACCGGATGGGTCGCCATGCGGAAGCGCGTGACTTCCTGCATCTTCAGTTCGATGTACGCGTCGATGTATGCATCGGTGAACACGCCGCCCTTGGTCAGGAACGCACGGTCCTTGTCCAGGTATTCCAGGGCCTGGTCGAGGCTGTGGCAGACGGTCGGGATCAGCGCGTCTTCTTCCGGCGGCAGGTGGTACAGGT